>Ga0115555_1000275_pt1 | contig 34478 bp, 30 predicted proteins | sample COGITO_mtgs_1104_2_FD_87285 | JGI IMG/M metagenome (GOLD analysis project Ga0115555, IMG submission 87285) | Pelagic marine microbial communities from North Sea - COGITO_mtgs_110407 | ecosystem: Environmental > Aquatic > Marine > Epipelagic | place: Germany:Helgoland, sampling site Kabeltonne... | reverse complement strand
GAGACGTCCCAACCGCCGATTTTGGCGTTGAACAACGTCGCGTGTTCGAACATGCCGGACATATCTTGAACTTTGGACGTGTCCCACTTGTAAAAGTTTTTACCGGTGAACCCATCCGCGTCTTTGAACATTTGCGACATGGACGTGACCGAGGAAACGTCCCATTCGCCAATGAGGCCGTTGAACGAGGAAAGTCGGTCGTTGCTGTCCGCTAAAGGCGGGTCGTAGAATAACTTGTCCATGTTGGTGACTTTCTTCGTGTCCCAGGTGTTTATTTTACCCCACTCTCCGTCGAAGCAGTTACCGGCGACCGGGTCGACGGCGAGACACGCCGCGACGGCGGCGTGGATGTTACTGTCCGTGAGCGGGTTCTTGGGCGTAGTAGTTGTAGACGTCGGCGTTGCTGCTGCCGCGTTGGTCGACGCTGAAGTAGTAGAAGCCGCGTTGTTGTTGCCGCTCGTGGTGGTAGTAGACGTGGGAGTAGCCGCCGCGGCTTTCGCCGCTGTCGTCGGGGAAACGTGCTCGTTGGCGTGTTGCTGCGCCACGTTCGGCGCCGTATTCGGCGCCGCGCCCGGTGCCGCCGGGCACCCGGCCGGGTGGTGATCCGTCGGCACTTCGCACGTGCTCGTATCTCTCATGTTGTAGCACTGACCAAACAAGTACACGTTACCGGCGTTGGATCCATCTTTCGTTCTCGGGTAAAACTCGACGCCGCTCATTTCGTCTTTACCGAAAGACTTTTCCTTCGTGCACTGCGCCATGTTGACGATAACGCGCGTCGGGTAAGCCTTACCGAGACCGAGCGATGGAACCGCTCTCGTCGAAGAAGGCATCTGCTTCCACAACAAGCTCCGTCCTTGTTTCTGTTTCGATTCGTTTTCTTGTTTTTGTTTCTTATTTTGCTGGTCTTTTTTAGCGTATTTTCTCACGGTGACTTCCTTACCGCCTAAACTCGCAACCTCGCTCGTAAAATCTTCCGCGGTTTGACATCCTCTCCCGCCTTCCGTGCACGGCATCGTGTAATCCGTGCACTCCCACCCTTCGCATTTTTGCAACGTGCACGTCTGCGCGGCGGCGTCGCATTCAATGTCTGTCGACGTGTAACCGTTACCGTGGACTAACCATTTTAACCACGCTCCTAAATCGACGTAGTTCATGCTCGTCACCCCGGTCTCTGAATCCGTGGTGCTCGAAAACTCCGGCCACCAGCCTTGAGTTTGCGCGTCTTCAAAAGCCTTTGCGTTTTCCGTCGTTGGCGGCGTCACAAAGTTCCCGTCCGCGTCGATGAACCCGTGCTTCCCGGCGTACGCCACCGCCGCGGCGTTCGTTTTCACCGCCTGCTGGCTCGCGATGTTATCGATGCCATCTTCCAACCTCTTCTTATCGCTGGCGTTTTCTTCCGTGGCCAACTCACTTTCGGCGCCCCACACGGCGGCGTTCCTCGCCGCCTCCGAAATCGGTCCACCTTCGATAGCTTGCGCGCCAATATCGGACAAATAATTCGTCTCGTTTTTCACGTCGTACAAATAAAACCCAAACTGTTCGCCTTCTTCCAGTTTATACGCGACCGAGTACGTCCCGCACCCGACTTCCGCCATATCCACCGCGTGTTGGAACGCAAAGTTATGGTCTTTCGACTTCAAGGATAACTTGGCGCCGACTTTACCGACGAAACCGCCGTTCGGGAACGGAAGCAAACCGAGCGTCGAGGAGGACGTGCACCCTAACGTCAGCGTCACCAGTTCCGACGAATCAACTCCGCCGCCCAACGAGACAGCATTGGAGGATCCCGAGGACAAAAACGACCCCGACGACGCTTTCTTCCCCCCTTTCGAAGACGCGGCAGAAGAAGAGAGGAGGAAAGACGTCCTCCCAACACCATTGCTTTTACTCGAAGAAGAGGACACCAAGGCAGCTCCACCGAAGAGTAACGCAGTCGCTCCAATCATCAACCCCCGAGACGGGAAAGAATCGTACCGTCTCTTCCCGGTGTTCTTGTTCTTCTCGACGACGAGTAAAGTCTGCTTCGTTCGCGTCCCATCGTCGAAATTGGGGAGTAACGGCGACTGTTCTTCAAAGACGGACATGATGACGACGATCGAAGATTTTGAGCCGCGGCAGCAGAGCGAGAAAAAGATTGAAAATCCGAGGAATTTCCTTTCTCTCGAGAGTAAAAGCTTTATTCGTGAAAGAAAATATAACTGGTGATTCTTTGAACCAAAAAGTGCTCTTTGTAGCTCTCTCTCTCTGTTCAGACGAGTGTTTCGTGTGCGTGTTTTGCGCTTTTGTGCGTGTGTTCAGATCAACTTTAAGAAGCGCTCGTGTTTGTGGTAGAAAAAGTGCCTCTCGTTCCTCTTTTGGAAAGGACTCGAAATTTTTTGTGATGAAACCCTAACTACCACAAGAGTTAATTTTTCAAGCAGAAGAAAGCAAAAAAGAAGAAGGAAAAAAGAAGGGCGAATTAAGACTGACGTGTACACGTTTTCGATCTCTCTTTCTTTTGCTCGTTCTCGCAATCAACGGCCACGAACGTGTCTCTTTTGACTTTGTTTGGATATTATAGTATATTTTGAAACTCATCTTTCTTTCCCGCTGCGAGAATCTCTTCACACTTTATCTCGCACAGTCACACATCTACACCTAAACACGCATCAAACGTACGTTTAAAGATGAGTTTTGCATCGACTTCCATTCAATCGTCCTCGTTGCTGTTTTCGACGAGGAGTTCTTCGTCGTTCAAGAAGACGACTAATCCGAAATCATCCGCCAGAAGATCTTCTCTTAAAGTCTCCGCATCGGCCGAAGCCGATGCGGCGAAAATCAAAGTCACCGACGTGAAAGAAACCTTAGGTCGCGGGTTTATTTTGGTGGACATTCGATCTCCGGAGGAAGTCGCGGAGACTGGGTCGAAGTTTTCCTGGGAGAAAATCCCGATCGCAGCCATGGACGATGAAGGAAATCCAATGAGCAACCCGAACTTTTTGGCTCTGATTAAGAACAAGTTCCCGAACTCGATGAGTCGAATTTTGTTGGCGTGCGACGACGGGACGTTTCGATCGGAGTTGGCGCACAAGCTCATCACGCAGAAATTGGGGTATTCGCAGGTGAAGATTATCGAAGGCGGCATCGACGCGTACATTGAGTTTCAGCCGTTGACGAAGGAGGACAAGATCAAGGTTAGAATGGTGGCGCAAGCGGGCAACGACTTGTCCATGCTGGTCTCCGGCGTCGATACCAGACAAGCTGGACAAAAGTTGTATTAAACTTCTGTTTTGTGTTGTCACAGAATTTTCACGCGTTTTTGTTCTCCGTGGATGTATGGAGAAATGCGTGTGTATGAATATAGCTTTTATCTACCCATCCATTTTGTTTATATATATACTTTTACGTGATGTTCAACTTTGAAAAAATCTTCGTACACAGAAAAACGCGCGCGCGATATATACGACAGCTTTTTCGACGAACAGGACTGTAGAAGGTGGTAGTAGTGGCGGTATCATATTATTTACCTCTGAACTGAACGCTCCTCGAAAGCGTCGTATTATATAGTGTATCACTCTCTCTCTCTCTCTCTCTCTCTCTCTTGCTTTCTCTCTCTAACAACAAAATCAGCAAAAATCATCGAATGTGGCAAACATCGAATTGCGCAAGCGCTTGCAAAAGCATGATGACATCCTCGACATCGTCGACGTAATACGGCGCTTTGGACGGTTTTTGACCGACGGTAGAGCAAAATGTAGCGCATCCGGCATAGGATGCGTCCATTTCTTTTCTATTTTCAATCGCGATAAACATTTCCTCGTCCGAACGGTCGTCGCCGATGGATAAAATGAAATCCACCGCGTCGGTGTTGCTTTGTTCTCTCGATAAAACTCGATCAACCGCTAAGCGTTTGTTGACGTCTTGAGCGGTGATTTCGACGACGTTGTTTCCTCTTCGAACATCCACCGGATCGTGCTCTAAAGCACCTTCTAAGTGGTCGACTAACTCTTTCGCTTGCCAATTACCGAAATCTGCATCCGCGTCGCGATAGTGCCACACGAACGAACTTCCCTTGGCTTGAATGAACGAGCCGTCCGTAGCTTCCATGTACTGCTCTAAAATCGGTAACACGGTATCTTTCCACTCGGCAACGTGATCAGCCGTACCGGGAGGTGCTAATTCAATCCATTCGTTGTTCGTATCGTCTCCTCGATACCAGTATCCGTGTTCGGCGACTAAAGAAATATTCGGCACTTTACCGAACCATTCGTCCAGGGTGGCTTTTTCGCGTCCGCTAACAATGCATAAAGTGTTCGCCTTATCGGCGGCTATAGAGGTCAATAAACTCGTCAAATGCGACGTCGGTGGCTGGTTGAAGGAAGCTAGCTGCACGAGCGTCCCGTCGTAATCGATGAATAGTTTTCGTTTCCTCGCTTTCTGATAGGCGCCGACGCACCTGTTCGTATCCAACTTGCGAAAGCTCGAATCGAGTTGCACGACTCTAAAATTCAAACCGAAACCTAAACCGTAGCTTCTCGAAGACGACGCTCGCGCGCACGTTCTTTGTAACTCACTCAAACAACTTTTCGCCCAAAACCCGACGTTGTGTTCGCCAACGTATTTCCAGTGTTTCTCGTGTCTCATCTCGCTTTCTTTAGAGCTCAAGGATAACGCCTTGTAGACGACATCTGCGACGTCGTCCACGTCCCACGGGTTCACGCGAAACGCCCCGGATAAGGACGGAGACACGCCAGTAAACTCAGAAACGATTAAACTTGACTGTCTTGGTAACGCGTACCCGTCTCTGGTTGCTTTCTCTTCGTCTCTTGGGCCTTGTCTACACGTGACGTATTCGTACGGCGCGAGGTTCATGCCGTCTCTGGTGACGGTGACCACGGCCACGTCGGCGACGGAGTACAAAGCCGCTCTTTCGTGTAAAGGAATAGCCTGTTCACGAAAAATGACCACCTCGGTACCCGCCGCACTGTTAATCTCCTTTACTAACCTGTGCACTTCCCCTCGCAAGTTATCCACGTCTTCGTTTTTCGCTCGCGCTGGGTTACAAATCTGTAACAATACGATCGATTCAACCAACTGCGGATGTTCCCTCAACAACGTCTGGTAGGCTTTTAATTTCAACTCGATGCCTTTAAAGACGTCGAAATCATCGATGGCCAAGAGTATGCGTTTCCCTCGGTGCGCTCTTAACATATCGTTCCGTATATTCACCGCCCCTGGAGTCGTTAACGCCTCTCTCAATCGATTGGTTTTCACGCCCGTCGGGCAGATTTTCACCGACACTTGCCTTCCGTAATAATCAATACATAACGACCCACGATTCGTGGTATACGTTAAACCTAACAACCTCGTGCAGCAACTCAAAAAGTGCCTCGCGTAATCGAACGTGTGAAACCCAACCACGTCTGCGTTTAACAATCCTCTTAAAATCAACTCTCTATTCGGCAACGTCTTGAAAATCTCCGAAGACGGAAACGGCGTGTGCAAGAAAAACATGCACCGAATAGAATTAAACCTTTTCCGTAAAAACGTCGGTAAAATCATCAAGTGATAATCTTGAATCCACACGTGGTCGTCCTCGGAGCAGACTACTTCCATCAGCGTATCCGCAAAAATTTTATTCGCGCCGACGTGCGCTTGCCACAACGGCTTTTCAAACCTTTGCTCGTTCTGTCCCATCGGCAACACGTAATGCATCATGTTCCACAAATACTCCTTACAAAACCCTTTATAATGCCTCTCCCGTATCTCCGAATCCACCATCACCGGAACACAGTTGAACCTTTTTTGCAAATCCCTCATCAACGCGTCCTCTTCCTCGCCTTCGATATCGCACGCGTTGCTCGGCAACATCCCGACGTTGATCATCACTTTAAAGTCCCCGTCGTCCAAAGCTCCCTCGCGCATTTGGTCGAATATAGAATCCCCGTCTGGTTCGATTTCCCACGTGTGTCCGAACTGATTTTTCTCACTCAGTTTGGTCATTTTCAGCGGTAACTGGTTCGCGCAGACGATGACGCGTTCCACGTGCGGTTCGCTTTGGTACGAATCCGTGGAAAATGCGCCCGAGGATTTTTGGGAGGTTGTTTCTCGAGGCGAGACGAGCTCTGCAGCACGCGTACGCGTGATAAAGAAAGAGAAGTATTTAAAAGGGTGAGTCGTCATCGTTTGCGCTGTTTGCGCGCGAACGCGAAAAGACGGGAACAAAACACCGTTTTGCGCACGAAGAAGAAGCGACGAAGAAAAAGACGAACCCCCAATCGTAGAAAAGGTTATCGTCTGACGGGGAAGCACAATTCCTGTGTTTTCTCTTCTTTGAAGAAGAACACGACAACGACACCACTCTCTTTGACGAGACGACGAAGTGTATTCGTACCTTGTAAGTTTTGAAACGAACTCCCGCTGGACTTCTTCATGATTAAAACCGCGCGCTCTTTCTCTCTCTTCTCCCTTCCGCGCGCAAAGTTTGCGTGTGGAGCAACAACCGACTGCCTTTCTCTCTTTCTCTCGAGCGAGTTTTTTTCGTCTCTCTCTGAATGCACGGGTGACTCCCAAACCCGAAATTTGGTACTTTAGGAGTACACTTTGGTCTCCCGCACGAGTGCAAATTTGGTACTCGTGCACACACGATGAGGAATCTCTCGAGAGCATATCTGATGGGAACCGTTCGTTAGTATTTTCCCCAGCGCTTGGGGGAAAGTTTTGTATTATATATCGAACATTTGACACAAAAGCGCGCTGCTTTTTTCGGCTTTTGTCGACTTTGACGACAGGACTCGACGACGAAGACGACGAAGAAGTGTACACGTAATGGACGTGGCATCGTTCCGCGCGTTTTATGCTCGCGTCGAAGCCAAACCAACCTCGGATTCGAAAATCAAAGAGATAAATTCCCGCGTCGCCAACCGTTACAACGAGAACAAATTCATCCTAAACTGTCAACAACTCGGAGAACTGATGAAACTGGTCAACTTTGCAAACTTGAGAGAAGAAGTGGCGAAAATTTGCGGCAATTCGATCGTCGATTGGGACGAGGTGGAGAAAAGGGAACTTTTCTTTCGGAATTGTAAACCGTGGGAAAGAGACGATTTGACGAAAGCGGTTGAGAGCGAGAGGAGCGGCGGCGATAGGGGCGGGGGCGGCCAACGAGGACAACAACACGAACGCGAAGAACTGAGTCCTTCTTTTTACCCTAAACCACATAAAGCGCCCGAGCATCAGCAAATGGACATCGCGGCGGCGGCGGCGAGAATGTCCGTCGGCGGCAACGCAGACGAAGAAGCCGCGAAACGGAACATGGTTATCGCGGCCACGGAAGAAATGAACGCCCAGAGGGGTGAAAAAAATATTTTTACGTTTAACATGGAATGGATGGATGTAAACACCGCCGCTGCCATTGCGAACGCGGTCCAAACGGATGAAAACACGTTCTTTCCGGGCCTCGTCAACGACCGGGAGTGGAGCGCTAAAACGCCCATGCAACGGCTGCGGGATACCAAATGGGTTCCCCCGAAATTGGTTGCGAGAGGCGTCAGTGAAGATGAATTTACTCGTTTGTGCGATATACTGATCAAGGCGTTTGAGAAGTTACCGTTTACCAAAATGCGCGGCGGCCCCGGCGTGAATGAAATTTTGTATTTCTGTTTCCCGCTTGGTCCGATATGTTTAGTTTTACAGTTGATGAACCCGATTACGTGGTTGATTTATACGCCGTTCGAAACTGACATCAAAGAACGCGCGTTGCCCGCAATGGATGACATTTTACGCCGGCATAATTTAAAAGCGGTAAAGCCTTTTTTTGGCGGTAAAGCCATCGCTATCGTCGAAATGTGATGACAGTTTAAGATCGCACGTGTATCAACACATAGAGTCATTTTAATGAATATGTATAACGCATACTTTGGTTGTACCATGGTAATAAAACAAAATGCATTATAAAATTGCTTAACTACTGCACCATCTTATACCCGACGACGAACGTCATCACGGACAACGGTATGTCGCCGAGATGCGCAACCATCCCTCCGTGTCGGCGATTCGCCGGATTGCCCGTTCCGTATCCGACGACGTATGCGACTCTCCCGACGGACCAGATTCCGCACAACGCCGCCGCCGTCACCGGGTGCATCAAACCAACCATCATCGTTTGCGCCGCAACGGATGGGGCGCTTTCGAGCGTGTTTTGATGCGCGCGTTGCACGCAATCGAACTCTTTCTTGTTTTTATGCCCCTGTTTTGATGATTGCAAACAGCAGAGTTTAGAGGAGGAAAAGAAGAGTTTTGTCAGCATCATTCAGGGAAACAACAACAACAACAACAACAACAACAACAACAACAGATGATGATGATGATACCGATGATGATATAACTGATGCGCAAAGCGACGAACGGGAAAGAGAGACACAGAGAGAGAGATTGTATTCCACACAAACACATCAAGGCAACGTGATGACAAAATTCGCCGCCTTTCCCCAAGTTACGAGTAGAATGTGTAATTAAAGTACCTCGGGAGCGTATAAGTTCGGGTATTTCACGCCGTATTTACTCCTCGCTTTGATCACTCGCACGACGGCGACGACGTTTGGGATCCCCATCGCGGCGATTGCGAGGACGACGTAGCCGTAGTTCTCTGGTATTTGCATTTTGTATCGCGTTCGTTCTGTTCTCCTTTGACGTGTCTCGAGTGCGGAATTTTCAAATCCAATCTCCATTAAAGAGAGACGCGCGCGAAGACATCATTAAATCAAATCATCGTCGTCGTCGTCGAAAGAGAGAAGCACGCGATGAAACTGAGCGACTACCAACGGGTGAAATCTGTGTTCACCCAATTACCGATGAACTGCCCGCCACCGATGCACGCGCTCTGCGAACAGTTCCCTCAACTCTCCTTGGACGCGTTGTTTTCAATCTACGGACAAGAGTTTTCCCGAAAGGTACGACTGACGCACGGAAAATTCGTTCGCTCGATCGAATCCATCGAAAAGAGATACTTAAACGGCGAGGACGTGTTCGATATCGCGCAAAACGTGGATTTTCCAGCCTGTCAACTCTTGCGGCTAATCGTCGAGAGCGTTTTGAAAGTGAACCATAAATCGGTCGGGAAGATGTTGAAACGTCCGTACGATGCGAACGGTCTGTTTCCGAGCGAAGTGCCGGAAGATTCGAGAGCGATGACGTCGGGGTTAAACAGCAACAAAGGGAAGAAATTGATAGAACGAATGAAAGTAGACTGCGAACGCGTGGTGGCGTGGGATTGCGGAGCGTCTCCGGCGACGGAACGGTCGCGAAGAGAAGCCGGATTGGAGTACGAGAGGATATTGGAAGAGGCGCTGCGAGATATCGGCGCCGAGTTTGAGACGGAGACGGATTTGCGAGCGGAAGGGGCGAGTCGGACGCCCGATGTGAGATTAAAAGTACCAATCAGCGTTTGCGGGAGAACCATTCACTGGATCGACAGTAAGGCTTCGTTTTGTGATCCGCAAGTGCACGAAGAGAGCGGGTCGAAGCAGTTTCGAGCATACGTGAATCGATTCGGGAGCGGGATGGTCATTTATTGGCACGGCGTCGTCGAGGAGTTAAGAGAAGTCGATCCGAACGTCTTGTTGGTGGATGCGTTTCCAGAGAGGAAAGATATCGTCATGCTCGCGCGTTTCGAGGAGGACGGCGAAAATGAAGACTTTTAAGAGTAGTTTTTAGTTAGATGACAATTATTAGTAGTAGTTGAAGAAAGTTGTATTACGGTTGTGATGAACAACACGACGCGAGCGCGCATGCGCGGATTTAATACCTCTTCTTCTCACCCGCCAAACGTCGCCCCGTCGTATCCGCAATTCTCTCGTTCCATGTCCACAAATTCCACGTACACTCGATTCTTCGGAATCATAAAGTCTCTTTCCAATATCTCGCAAAGTTTCTCCATGACCTTTTTGTTGTTCTCGAGGTTTATGCCTCCGATAGATTTCAACGTCCCCAGCGCGCACGGCTCTTCCTTCCCGCCCCACGTCATTGAAACGTCGTCGTGTACGCACACGCACACGTACGTTTCCGGTTTCGATAAAGTTTCCGCTATGTGTTTGGACATTTCTTTCATAAAATCCGCGCGTATTCCTAAACCCATCTCACAGCTCACGTGCAACAAGAAAGAAGGATCCCCGGGGAGTAATTCTAAATCACCTCTTTTCGAGCGACTTTTGATGCCGTCCAGACGCTTCTCCCTCCGCCGCCGCCAAGGTTTTGTCGTCGTGTTCAAAGTCGTCGCGTGCCTCGCGCAAGAAAACATCAAAATATTTTGACGTCGATTCCATCATCCAATTCTCCATTAAAACGAAGCGTTTAAACGCACGAAAACCGATCGTCGAGACGCACCGGATCGTCGCGAAAATCCGCACCTTTCGAACGCTCGCGCGAGTGCTCGTTGAAAATGAGCGGGTACTACCCACCGCCACCACCACCGCAGGGACAGCAGCCGCAGGGACAGCCGCAACAGCATTACGAGCAGCAGCAACGGCACAATTACAACAACGACGGGTTTACGAACGACGCGAATGCGAATATGCCTCCGAGTTTCCCCGCGGGAGGAGGAGGATACGGTGGTGTTCAACAGCAGCAGCAGCAGCAACAACCGCAACAACCGCCACCACCGATGATGATGATGCAACAACAACAACAACAACAACAGCCGCAGAATATGCAGCGGTATGGTCAACCAGGAGGAGGAGGAATGATGATGCCTCCTCCGCCTTTAGCGACGACGACAGGGGGAGGAGGAGGAGAGGGACCCCGGTATCAACAACCGCCAAACACGCCTGGACTACCGCCACCTCCTTCGTTTTCGGCTTCCTCCGTGCCGTCGCCGCCGACGGCGGCGATGTCGAGGATGTCGATGGCGCCTCCGTCGACGTCGTCCGCGTATCCTTCGCCGCCGCCGCCGATGCGGCAGCAGCAACCGCAGCAACCGCAGCAACCGCAGCAGCAACCGCAGCAACCGCAGCAACCGCAGCAGCAACAATACCAGTATCAGCATCAACAACAACATCATCATCCGGGACCTCCGCCGCCGACGGGGAGTAGCAGTAGCGCGTATCCAACGAGCGCACCCCAAATGGGAATGTACGGTGGAGGGGCGCCGCCTCCAGGAGCAGGCATGATGCCGGGAATGGGTGGCCAACAGGGAGGGTACCCTCCCGACGCGGACGCGCGGTCGATTGACGTTCAAAATCTCGATCAGAAAGCGTTGCCAAGACCGGGCGAGGACGAGGCGAGACCAAACTCGAATTTATCGTGCGATCCAAAGTATTTGCGGTTAACAGTTGGGGCGTTACCACAATCGGTTGGGTTGAAGCAAAGGTTTGCGTTACCGGTCGGATGCATCGTTCGACCGATGTGTCCAGGGGATTCGGTGCCTACGGCGCAGTTCGGATCGTCCGGGATTGTTCGATGTCGCAGGTGTCGAACGTATATCAATCCGTTCGTTCAATTCATCGAAGGTGGGAGGCGGTACAGGTGTAACGTGTGTTCGTTACCGAACGATGTTCCCGTGGACTATTTTTGCGCGTTGGATGAAAATGGAGTGAGAAGAGACGTGGCGGAACGACCAGAGTTGAGATCCGGGACGGTTGAATTTTTAGCCTCGGCGGAGTACATGGTGCGACCGCCCATGCCGCCGGCGTATTTTTTCGCCTTTGATGTCAGTCAAACGGCCGTTAGATCTGGCTTTTTAAAATCTGCCATCGATACCGTGCGCGATTGTTTAGATTCTATGCAATCGAAATCTGATCGCACGAGAATTGGGTTCATTACGTACGATCGCTCCATTCATTTTTATGGTTTGCGATCCACCTCGATGGCGCCGTCTATGATGGTGGTTGGAGAATTGAACGACCCGTTCGCGCCGATGCCGGACGATTTACTCGTGAATTTACAAGAATGTCGCTCGGTTGTAGACGCGACGTTAGACGTCATCGCGACTTCGTTCTTAGAGACGGATATTCAAGAGTCTGCGATGGGACCGGCTTTACAGGCGGCGTATTCAGCCGTCTCGCAGATTGGCGGCAAGTTGATGATTTTCCAATCGACGTTGCCATCCATCGGCGCCGGGAGACTTTTATCCCGAGACGACGCGAGAGGCTACGAAGCGAATTCAAAAGAGCACGAACTTAGAAATCCAGCGGATAATTTTTACAAGTCCATGGCGGCGGAGTGTTCTCGACAGCAAGTGTGCGTTGACGTATTTTGCACATCCGTGCCGTACGCGGACATCGCATCGATGTGCGTGTTGCCAAAATATACCGGCGGAGATGTTCGATATTACCCGCAATTTTCCTTAGCAAAAGACGAGGTGAAGTTCAAAACGGAACTGACGAGAAATTTGACTCGAGATGTTGCGTGGGAATCCGTCTGTCGCGTTCGGTGCTCGAAAGGATTTCGCGTGTGCGCGTTCAACGGGCACTTTTTCATTCGTTCGCTCGATTTGCTCGCTTTACCAGCCACGAACGCGGATCAAACGCACGCGGTGTATCTCGCGCACGACGAAGTTGTACCGAACATGCAAGCGTGTTACATTCAGTGCGCGTTGTTGTACACCTCGGCGGATGGTGAACGCCGGATTCGAGTTCACACGATGCAAGTGCCGGTGGTGAACGACATGACGGACTTGTTTCGCGCGATTGACTCGGGTGCCATGGCGTGCTTTTTGACGCGTTTGAGCGCCGAGAGAACAAACTCGGCGAGATTACAAGACGCCAGAGACGCGTTGACGCACAAACTCGTCGACGCGTTGAAAGAATATAAGCTTTTAGGCGGTGCTCGACACAACTTTGGATTCAACTCTTTAGCGTTTCCGGAATCCATGAAACTTCTACCGCTCTTTGCGATGTGCGCGACAAAGACGCTCGCACTGAAAGGTGCGCCGAGAGACGTTGCCGTGGATAACCGAGTCGAGTGCTCGTTTGATATCATGAGTTGCTCCGCGGAAGATTGTTTGCGCATGATGTATCCGGCGTGTTACGCCTTGCACGGTGGGAGCGAAGACGCCGGCATTCCCGAAAACGATTCTATCGAGGCGTTGATGAAGATGAAAATGCCCCCGAGGACTGCATTGGCTGGCGAGCGAATCGACGCTAGAGGTATTTATTTAATCGATGATGGGCGAAAATTACTCGTCTGGGTCGGTGGACAGTGCGAACAAAAGATGATTACGAGCATTTTCGGCGATCAAGGATGCCCGGATCCCTTCGTCGACGCGTATTTGCCAACTATTAGCGGGAATAAAGTGAATGAAAAAGTTAGAAACACGGTAAAAAGAATACGAAGTAGGAACCAAGCGCGGTACCAAGCATTGACGGTGATAAGACAAGGCACGCCGCAAGAGGCGTTACTGTTCAATCATTTAGTAGAAGATCGTGCGAGCGGTGGCGGTATGGGATACGGCGATTTCCTCGCGCAGTTACATCGATTAGTTCAACAAGCCGCAAACGCGGGTAGATAAATTAAAATAAGCAAATAAAAACACATCTCTCTCTATAGAGTTCATCATTACACTTCTACTACAAACCACCTCCACTTTTCCCTCGAGTAAACCATGTAAAGCCACCACCACCACTTCCTCCTTGGCTTCTCAAATACTCCTGCTCTTCGCTATCTCTGAGTTGAATGACGACTTCGCCCAACTCGGGAATTTCTTCCAAGACGCGCTCTCTCGCGGCTTGCATCTTCCCAATAACTTCCTCCGTGGTTATACCTTTTCTTAAAAACGCGAGGAAGAAATCTACGCTTAACTTTCTCCCGTTCATTCTCGCCCTCAAACCGCTCACGTGCGTGTCCTCCCCGCACTCGTTCCTCACAATCTCTCTCACTCTCTCGTCGATTTCCTCCGCGCAATTCGTATCCGCCAACGTCTTCACGGCTTCCCATCCAACTTCAATCCCAACCTTCCCTAACAAAGCGCACACGAATATCGCCGCTAATTTATCCATGATCGGGTATCCGTATACCGCACCAACTACCCCAACTAACGCGGCGACCGAACCTAACGCATCCGACCTGTGATGCCACGCGTTGGCGACCAACACTTGCGACTGCAACCGTTTCCCGATTCTCATGGTGAACTGAAACGTCGCTTCTTTCGCTAACACGGACGCGATCGCAACCGATATTGCCTCCACCGACACCAACCCGTCTTCTTTTTCCTCTTGGCCATCCGCTCTCCCTCTTCCAGTCAAGTTCATAAACTCAATCTCGTATTCGCTCACCAACTTTTCGCAGACGTACCAAAACATCCCGCCCGCGCTAAATACTAAACAGACGCTCACCCAAACCGCGGCTATGCTCTCCAACTTTCCGTACCCGTACGGAAACTTCTCATCCGCCGGTTTCGCCGCGATCCTCGCCGCCACTAACGTCACGAAATCCGTAAACACGTCCATCAGCGAATGCACCGCGTCCGCCAACAACGCTTGACTGTTCCACAAGATCCCCGCGATAAACTTCACAAACACTAAAACAACATTCACGACGGTACCAACTATAGTGGTCCACACCACCGCGCGATAATACTCCGCATCGGAAACTTCCGGCCCGTGATCGCCGAGTAACGCGTCCGGTGGTATGCAATACTGCTCTAAACACGTTTGTTTCCTGCGTATCGCGTGCGCGTGTTTGTCTTCGAATTGCTGAGAGGCGTGCCCGATGCGGATTAAATCGTTTCCAGACGCGGTGTGTTCGAACGTGGTGGACGCGAAATCGTGGCCGGAGGTTATTTTCGTCGATCGTGGGGACGTGAGTGGGGATCGGAGGACTTGGTGCGTCGGCATAATGTCGCGTGGTCTTCTATAAAACGCGTATCAAATTGGATATAAATGCACCCGTCCTTTCTTCACGAGTGCTCGTGCATATACTAAAACTCGACCGCGCGCAGAGGAGGAACACCACCCCAAAAATTATGCACACGCGGCGAGAGAGCAGAAGCGAGCGTTTTTGCACCGTTCCCGTTCGTTCGTTCGTTCGTCGTTTCTCGCAAGTTTCGTTTCTTTTCTCGTTTGATGCGCGTTTAAAAACGATTGTTTTTTGTTGTGTGCGGTCGTTTTGTTTTTTGCTCGTCTCGAAAGAAGGAAAAGACTGAAGTGTCTCGTGCCTCAGTTTTTACGCTCCGTTTTACACAAATCACACACAGAGCACTCATGGTACGTTCTCTTTCTCTCTCTCTCTCTCTCTGTCTCGCCGACGGACGAAGACGCTTTCTTTTTGGGTTTTCTCGCGGGAGAAATAGTTCAGAGTTTAACGCGCGCGAGGACGAGGAGGAGAAGCGTTCGCGTGATCTTCGGTTTCGCGTTGCGCGCGTTCGCGACATTTTTCTCTCTTTCTTCTGTAGCCCTCAAATTTGAAGATTTTATATATACCGCGCGCGCGTCTTCTGCTCTCGCGTAATAATACCACGAAGGACGCGTGATAATTGCGGGAGACATTTTGTGCTCGTTTTACACGCGCTGGCTGTTTGGAAAACGGTGTGTCGCGCTGTGCGTGAAAGCGCAAAGTGTGTTGCCGGCTGAAATTTGCACCGCGAAAAGGAAAAGGAGTCCTAATTTACTCCTGCGTTTTGTCCTCTCTTGTTTACGACAATGTGCTGACCCAAGAGTGTTCTCTTTTATTCTTCTCCTCATCATGAAACAAAAAAAACAACAGTCTACGAACAAAACGATCGTCGTCGTCGACGCGAAGGGCCACATGCTCGGCCGTCTCGCCTCCACCGTCGCGAAGCAGCTCTTGCAAGGCCAACACGTCGTCGTCGTGAGAGCCGAAGGGATCTGCCTTTCCGGCGGCATGGTTCGACGCAAACAAAAGTGGGACTACTATAAAGTGAAGAGAATGAGCACGAACCCGAAGAAAGGTCCGTACCACTTCACTCAACCGTCGAGATTTTTCTGGAGAGTCGTGAGAGGTATGTTGCCGCACAAAACTGAGAGAGGGAAAGCCGCTTTTGAAAGGTTAAAGTGCTTTGAAGGGATCCCGGCGCCGTACGACAAGGTGAAGAGAGCGGTTGTCCCGGAGGCGTTGAAGATTGCGAGATTGAATGAAGGGAGACGATTCTGCGTGCTCGGCGATTTGTGCGCGCAAATTGGATGGAAGCACAGCGAGACGGTGAAGGTTTTGGAAGCGAAGAGAGCGGAAGCTGGTAAGGATTATTGGGAGAAGAAGAAAGCGGCGACGGCTAAGTTTGAGGCGGCCAAAAAGGCGGCGAACGGGCAATTGGGTGATTTGAAGGAGTTGATTGAACGCACTGGCTATTAAATTGCAGTGTAGTTAGGTACAACACAATCGATTGACCATCAAATCATCAGCAATTCGTTGTTTTAGCACATTAATTTAATAGACACTTCTGATAATAAACTAATTCTTTTTCAATACCTGTAGTCGCGCACGGATTTGAAAAAATGCGCGACGTTTTCTTCCGGCGTGCCTACCATAACCCCATGTCCTAAGTTCATGACGTGCTTCTTGTTCCCCGCACCTTTAATCGTCTCCTCAATCGCTTGCGTGATGTGCTCTTTGCTCGAAAACAAACTCACCGGGTCCATGTTCCCTTGCACGGCTTGTTCCATTCCCAGTCTCGCTCTCGCGTCGGCGATATCTACCGTCCCGTCCAACGAAATCACGTCCGCGCCAGTCGTCTGTAACCGTTCCAAAAACCCACCGGCACCGCTGCAGTATAAAATCAACGGCGTGTCCGGGTGTGTTTGTTTCACCTCTTTAATCACCCTGGTTAAATACGGCAAGCAAAATCTGGAGAAATCTTTCGGCAACCACTCGCTCGCCCATGAGTCAAAGATTTGCACGACTTGCGCGCCGCTGTCGATTTGGTATCTCGTGTACGTAATCACCGCATCGGTCAACTTTTCCATCAACGCGTGGTAAATCGCCGGTTCATCGAATGCCATTTTTTTGATAACTTTATAGTGCGAACTCGTCCCGCCTTCGACGATGTACGTCGCCAACGTAAACGGCGCCCCGACAAAGCCAAGCAACGTCGCATCCGTACCTTTCAACTCGTTTCTCAACACCTTTAAACTTTCCCCAGTAAAATTCACGCTTTTCTCCGGCTCCAACGGCGTCACCGCGTTCACGCCAGCCATGTCGCGAATCGGGTTGAAAATAATCGGTCCAGTCCCTTTGACGATGTCGAACGGAATGTTCATCCCAGCTAACGGCGTTAAAATATCCGAGAATACGATAACCCCGTCCGGTTTAAACGCCTCGTACGGTTGTAAAGAAATCTCCACGCACAAATCCACCGTCTCCGAGCGTTCGCGAAACGTCGTGTGCTTTTTGCACAAGTCCTGGTACACTTTCATGTACCGTCCAGCCTGTCGCATCATCCAGATTGGCGGTCGTTCGCACCGTTCGCCTTTAATCGTCCGGACCATGAGTGGGTCTTTGTCTCCTCCTCCAGAAGAAGACGCTTTAATAACTCTCGTTCTCGTTCTCGTCGATGTTGTTCCCTTCCGCCTCGCCGACAAAGAGGTCGTCGAACCGCATCGAGGAACGCACACGAATGCATTTTGCGTCATCATCATCATCACACGCACGCTCGGAAAGTGTTATTCTCTCTCTCTCTCTCTCTCGCAAAACGATACCGTTTATTACGTGCGGCCGCTCGTGTTGCTCTTTGGTGGGCGTATTCGTGCGACGCGTGTGTGCCACGCTCTCGCTCTCTTTTAGTAACGTGGATACAGCGGTGGAAAAGTTTCTCCCAAATATCGTATCTCGCGTATATCCATACGAATACAGACGCATCAGAGTAAGAAAGAAGCACTCACAGAGCCAAATTTTGAGTAAGACACGCAGACTCATAAGTGCGTAACTCCGTACTCCTCTTGGCAAGCAGTTTAAAAAGTAGTCTCTTTCGAAAGAGTTTTTCCCCGCGCAAACACCAACTCTTCCACACAAACGAGAGAACATAACACGCAACACGCCCACAAAATCCGCGCTCTGCTGATACCAACGAACGCGCTCTTTTCGCATATATGTCCTTTGCCGCGTCGTCGAAAGGGTGCGGGTGTCTGTGCGTTTCTTCTTTTACAACCAGGAGTACGAATCGTCGTCCGCGAAAGGATTCGAATCGTCGACCGCACGACGAGATGACGACGACGCCAAAGGGGTTGTTGTTCTTGGCCGCCCGCACAACGGCGCGTCATCATCAGACGACGACGACGTTATGTTCGACCTCTGGACGGTCTTCTTCTTTTGGGGAACCCGCCATGAGAACGTGGTGGTACGGGAAGAAGAGCAGCATCAGATCGGTGTTCACTCCTGCTGCTTTGAATGGGCAGCAAGAACAACAACAACAACAACCGGTGAAACCGGTCCAGATGCCACCGCGGTTGACGAATAACGGAGTCGTGAAGAATAACAACGGGGAGAATTTACCGCCGTTTCAATCGCAAATGGCGACGACGACGCGACGGGAACAACAACAACATCAACAACAAGAGCAACAACAGTTTCGCTCGATACCGCCGCAGCCTTTACCGAAAACGAATAATAACAACAACAGCAACGTGACCTCCTCATCGTCGACGAGTAGTGTTTCTAATACTACTCTTTCTGCTTCTTCTTCTGCGACGGGTGAGTCTCGATTAGAAGGCAAGTTACTTCCGGACGACGTGGACGCGGCGTATCATCAATTGCAACACTTGGGGCAAAAATGGGCCGATTTACACGCCGAGGCGGAGATTCTCGAGGAAGCCAAGAAGTGTATTTTAGCGACGATTACGTTGTTTCACGTGGATAACGGCGACGCGAAGTCAACCGCGGAAGTCAGAGCGCACGCGAGTAAAGAGTACCAAGACCACATAAAAAAAATGGTCGAAGCGAGACGGTTGGCGAACCAAGCGAAGATTGAATTGGAAAGCATAAAGACGCATTTGAACTTAGTGAGAACGTTTGAGAGTTCGCGACGGGAGGAGTTGAAGATGCTTTAAACGAAATATATATAGCGAGACGAGAGAAGCGAGAACGTCAAAGAGTGTACCATCATCATTTTATAAAACAAAATTAATCTTACTACTATTACAGTTTTTCCTCTTGTCTCTCTTCTTCTCCCTTTCATCGGTTCTATTATTGAAACTCCGAGCCGCTCACGCCTATCGAACCGCCTTCCTTTCTGATTTCCATCAACGTCTTCTGTGGCGTCGACCACGATTTCCCACTTTTCGCCTCCAAACTACACCCGCACAACCTCGCCACCATCCCGCACAACTGCACGTCGCTCGCGCACCCTTCGCTAATCCTCACGTGAAAAAATCCGATGATTTTCAAAAACTCCAACTTTACGTATTCCGACATCTCCTTATCGTCGAACCGTTTACACACCTGAAAAATCGTCTTGATCAAATCTTGTGGCGAATACCCGCTCTTTCTCAGCTTTAACAGTCGATCGCACGCATCGTCCAACTCTCCGTTTAAGCAGTGTTGTAAAATAGCGCCTATGACTTCCGGATGCGGCGTATCGCACACTCGAAACACGTTCTCTTGATTCACCATTTGAAACCCACTATGACAGGCCTGTAAACTGTTCAGCGCGTTTCTCATGTCCCCTTCCGCGCAAAACACGATCGCCTCTAACCCTCTCGCGTCGTGCGGCACCTTCTCTTGCTCGCACACGTACACCAACCTTTCCAAAACTTGTTTATCGCTCAACCGCGAAAATCTCACGATGGCGCACCGCGACTGAATCGGTTCGATGATTTTATCGCTCAAGTTACACGCCAACGCGAATCTCGTCGTCGCCGAATATATTTCCATCGTCCTTCGCATCGCTTGTTGCGCGCCTTTCGTCATCGCGTCCGCTTCGTCCAAGATGATAATCTTGCACCTCCCCGCCGGCAAAGTCACCTTCTTTTGTGCAAACATTTTGATTTTATTTCTCACCACATCTATCCCTCTCTCGTCCGACGCGTTTAATTCCAACACCGCGTCTTTATACCGATCCCCGAGTAACGTCCGCGCTAAAACGTGCACCGAGGTTGTTTTCCCGCACCCAGGTGGGCCGGATAATAACAAGTTCGGCATTGAGCCGGTTTCAATCATCCCTCGCATTTGGTGCAGCGTTTCCTCGTGGCCGACGATGTCGTCTAATGTCGTCGGTCGCCATTTTTCGATCCACGGTTGGTTCGCAGTTTCTTGCTCTCGCGTTTCTTTTTGCTTCTCGCTCGCGCGTTGGAAGAATGGATTATTCATGTTGTTATTATTTTAGTGCGCTCTTAGTATTCGTGCGTTGCACAGATATAAAGTCAAGCGTAACAGAGTAAAGATGAAAGTCGTCTTCCTTTCAAAACAATCTCGTCACGCACCTTTTTTTTTTTTGAATATTTCCAAGAGGAGTAAGGCGTGACGCACTCACGAGTGCTTCTTCCTCACTCAAACGTTCGCTTTGTGAGCGCTTCTTTCGTACTCGTGCGTGCGTCTTTCGTACTCCTCACTCCCTTTTCGTACGCGTACGCTTCAAAAAACCTCTCTTTCTTTCTTCAACACAAAAAGAGGCACAAAAACACACGACGGACTCCTCCTCCTACTACTACTACGAGAGAGAGAACGTGTACCGTTTAGTATTCATCTTCTTCGAACAACAAAACGAACAGAGACGATGAAGTTCTCATCACGCTTCTCCTTTTTTGCGTTCGCGACGCTCTTCTTCCACCAAGCAGCGCGCGTCGATGTCGTCCAAGCGGCACCGGCGATGATGTTTTTCTCTCCTCCTCCCGTTGCTCGTCGTCATCTTGTGAAAGAAGAAGAAGAAGAAAAAGCAACGGCATTCTCATCGATGCATTCGAAATCATCCGAGGAAACAGAAGACAACGTCGCCCTCTACGCCGGACGAGTACAAAACGAGCGAATGGTTTTAGAGAAGCTTTTGGTGGGAGGTTTGTTCCAGTCGGAGAATGATGATGATGATGATGATGAGATGAAAGCGGAAGTGACGATCGTTTTAGACCAACCGCGATGGACGGCAGAGGACGACGAGCAGATGGCGAAGTTTTTGTCTTTCTCGAAATCGTCGTCGTCGACGGTATCGTCGGTGTTCGCGCCGAGGTTTAGCCGTTTTCGAGGAGGAGGAAAACAACAACAACAACAACAACAACAACAACGACAACACGCGGTGAAAGAGGAAATAGAGAAACGCTTTTCCGTCGCCTCGACGGCGGAGAACTCGCGCGACGAAAACTCGCTCGGCGGTCGCGTGCGGTATTGGAACTGCAACGACGAAAAAGAGGACTTTGAGTACGCGACGAGGACGACGACGACAAAAACGGACGAGTTGGACGAACGAGTGAAGACAATCTTAGGCGATTTGACGAGGCGTTCCAAGGAGGATAAGGAGCCTACAGATCGAGTGGGGATTGTTATGTGCGGCGGGGAGGATAAAGAGGACGATCTGGCGTTGTTCCGTGCGTTGATGAAGGCGTTGGGTGCGGCGGAGAGGACGTTCGTCGCCGGCGTCCTAGGCGGCGAGACCGCCGGAAGAGTTGAAGGTAGCGGAAATAGCGGCGGCAACGCTGATTGCACGCGAGATGCGGAGAAGCGAGAAAAGAGACGAGACTTGCTCTTTTCGAAAGGCTCCGGGAGTCAAGTGAACGAGTGCGACGACTTGTGTCAGTTGCACGTGAGCATCGTGAGCGGCTTGATTATTTTTTGGATTTTCGCCGGCACGTTTACGTACGGCATGGGGATGATGTCAAACTTGGACACGCCGAAAATCTACGAAAAGAGCGACGAGTGAGTGAGCTGAACTCTCTTTTGAAATTGTACATTGTACACATACACACACATACGCACGAACAAAAAGACGCGCAAAAATGTATGCGTTTTTCCTCGTATATTTTACAACGCGACGCTCTAAAAACTACATCATTGCTCGCACGAATCGCGGAAAGAATTTAACTCAGCGGACAATCGGTCGATAATCTCTCTCGCCTCGCTCGCCGACCTCACTAACCTTTGATTGCGCACGGCGAGTTCCGCAAATTTCTGACATATAGCCACCGAAACCACGTCCGCGTCTTCGGGTAACAACTCCTCGTTCAAAAAGTTCGTCACTTCCATAAATATCTTCGATCGAGCGGATTCCACCGCAGAAGCGACGGCAAACTCGGCGTCTTTTCTTTGTCTCGTTTCTTTTTGGTAACGAAGAAAATTGCCTAAATTATCTTTGCTACTGCTAGTAGTGTTTCTATCATCGCCGCGATTATGATTCGTCGTATTCTGCTGAGGAGGTCGTCGTCTCGGATCCTTCTTCTTCGCGCCTCCTTCGGCGGTTTCAACGACACCAATCGGAATCCGCCTCGGCTTTCCCAAATTTAAATTCGCAGATATCCTCGGCGAATGCGAATGCGAATGCGGCGGCGATCGCGCCGAAAACCCGAATTCGTCCTCGCATTCACCGTTGTTGTTAATATTTCCTTTTTCGTGCTTGTCTTCTCCTCCTCTCCTCGTCGTCAGAGTCGTTTTTATCCTCCTCACCGGACTTACCACCAATTCTCTTCCCTTAAATCCATCATCATGGAAAAGCTCCTCCTCGCCTCCTCTCCGTCGTAAATGTTCTTGCTGTGTATTCGTGGTGTTCGTATTCGTAGTACGAAACGTCTCCAGCCGTTCTCGCAAAGCGCGCATCCGCTCTCTGTCGTCTGCTTCGTTTTGAGAACGCATATTTGTATGTGTGTAAATTCCGATTTTTTATGTCGTGCTGTGGGGGAGAATCGATGCATTTCTCTCTTTTCTTCTTCTTAAAAACAGTCTTCTCGTCTCCGCTGAAGAAGACTCGGGTGCCTGGTACTGCTGGAAATTCCGCACAGACGACGCGCGGGAGGAGGAACGAATGGCATAAAAAAGAGGCGCGTCGTTCAGTGGTGGTCGTTTAAAGAGAGAGAGAGAGAAAGAGAGTACATCGCATATATCGTTTGCCTTTTTGTCGTATTGGGCAGTTTGTGTAAAAAATACGCGAAAGAGAGCCGAAAATCGTCATTAAAAAACGCTAAAAATAGCAAGAAAAAAGTTCATCTAAAAACAGAGAGAGAGATGTCCTCCTTCGATCGAAACGAGGAAGAAGAAGAAGAGAAAGACGAGCGTGAAAATCTGTTTCCTCCCGGAAGATCCTCTTTGACTGGAGGAGGTGGTGACGATGACGATGACGACGACGATGAAGGGGGGAACAGCGAAGAGGCGCAATTTTTGACCGATCTGAAGGAAAACCACACGAAAAAGTCAAACACGACGAAAGTGCTCTCCACGTACGGCGGCGCCGGGATGGGGGTGAAGAACCATTTTTTGCACGTGGCGTTGTCCGCGTCCGTGCTCGTGTTGGGGGTGTTTTTGTGCCTGGGGTTGGTGTACATACCCGCGATGAATCCGATGGAATCGTACGCGTTGAAAAGAGAGGACGAGTGTTTTTCCAGAACGAATTCGACGTGCGAGAACTATTTGAGAGCGGAGGTGTATTTTTGGAACCTGACGAATCCATCCGAGTTTGTGAGCGGGTTGGAAGCGCCAAAGTTAGAGGAGGTTGGGCCGTTCGTGATTAAAGACGGAGTGTCGAAGAAACAGAACGTGACGTTTAGCGAGGATGGGAGCGAGGTTGGGTTCGTGGAGACTTTATACGGGAAAGTCGATTGGGGGACGGAAAGAGCGTGGGAGGAGAGCGAGGTACGGACGTTTCTCTTTTTTTTTAATGATTATATGTTTTGCTTCGTTCTTCCGTCGTCGCATCTATTATTCTAAACTGACGTGTGTATTGTGCTCCTTTCCGTGAAAACAGATCATCTCAATCAACCCGGCGTACGTGGAAATCATCAAATCTGCCGGAAGCGAGTTCAATTTGGCGCTCTCGGCGTTGCCGCAAACGTTAAAAGGCTTACACGAGGCGATGGTTGGTTTTATCAACGCGTGTGCGTACGATCCAGTCTTATCGTCATCATTTACGGATTTATCGGCGGCGGTGACATCAGGAGTAGTAACCGCGGAAGATCTCGCGTTGGGACAACTCTTTTCTTTCAGCGTCTCTTTCGGTGACGGCGTACCGATTACTACTTTGCCGTTACCGCCGGCTGTTTTTGCGCCCATGTACGAAGCGTTTGGTATAGATGCGTCGAGCGGTCCAACTGATGTTTTTGAAGTGCATGGATATGTAACTGGCATGCAAATTGCGCAGGGTATTCCTCCACCGTACGCTCCGTACGTTGCGAATGTCTCCTCGGCACAGGCTTTGAAATACTTCTTCCAGAACATCACCGAAGACGTCACGGGATACACGGCTTTACGGTACCTCCAAACGCCAGATAGCGCGCTGACTGCCGAGCTTGGGTTCACCGACGATGCGCAATCACAAATTATGAAAGGTTATCTCGGATACATCGCTCAGACTTTCGGTCTCCCCGCGTTGTTGAAGTTTACTATTGGTGATTTTCTAAACTCCACGGCTTCCGGTTTACTCGTAAAACGCTCGGCGAAAGAGTGGATTTTTGGATTCGACGATCCACTTTTGAATGCCGTGAGCAGTGGTAGCAACGGACAAGATAACAAAGTCCGCGCCGTACACAACATTCGCGACATCGACACGCTCGACGTTGACCACGTTCCCTGGGGAACGGACGCGCAAACTATGCTTCGCGCCGGCGCGACGCCGTACCGTCTCAAAACTGGTCTGGGCGTCTCCAAAGGCAACGCCACGACCTTTCTTCGTCGAACTGATGGCGATTGGAGCGACCGAATCGTCTATCCGACCACCAATCACATTGAAATTGTGTCTGGGAAACAAATCACCGGTGGCCAATACGAAGAAATCAAAGAACACTTTAAAAACGCGAAAAAAGGCGAAGAATCCATGTTCGCGCCCGCCGTCCAGGCGTGGGCGGATTTCGGTCAAGGCTTGGATTTACGTCGTAAAGTCACCTTGCAACACCGCGAAGGTGAAACGAGAAGGAAGAACAAGAAAGTGAGCACTGAAGTATACTCGTTCGCCTCGAAGACGTACTTGAACTGCCCAATTACCGGCGATATAACGTGCGACTGGAACCAAAACTTCTACGGCGCGTTCAACTTTTCCGGTTTCCTCCAAGGCGCCTCCGGTTTCTACTCTTTAGCGCACGGGTACCAAACGGATTTCCGCGCGTTTGGTGGTTCGAAAGACTCGTATCCGTACACGTCCTTCTCTCCGAACGCGACGAACCACTCACCGGAGTTTGAAATCTACGCGAGAACTGGCAACACGGTCGGCATGAAAGTGCCGTTGCAACAAAACTTCAAAATCGAACCCACGGATACTTTCTACCAGTCCGTCTGGCAACCGCCGGCGTCTTCCGTCGAGTCCACCGCTGGCCTCCACCTCCCAATCTGCCACCTCCAGCTCTCGTACTCCATGCCCGAATCATTCTTCAACAAAATCGCGGACACCATCAACCACATCACCATGATGACCGTCGTCTATTTATACGTCATGCCCGCCATATCGGTCTGCTTCATCGCCTACGCGGCGTTGACTCTGTACGTTCGTCACCAACTCGCCCGAACGCCCACCTTGAGCGAAAGCGATTACAAAAAAAGAGCGACATCGAGCGCGTCCAAAGCAATCGGGAGCTTCCACGACGCCTCGTTTATTCTCGGCGGCAAGAAAAGTTTCAAGACGAAGACGAACGGCGACGAGAAAAGAGGAAGAGGAGGCGGCTTTTTCCGTAACCGCGACGCCGCCGCCGCCCGCACCACGGACGACAACACAGCAGCGCCAATGGAAGAAGTCGTCGTCGTCGTCAATGGAAGCGACTGATAACAAAAAGAGTGGAAGAAAAGAGAGCGCGTGTGGTCAATGCGTCGGTAAACATCAATCGACGATGGACATTTTCCGTAACCGCGAGCAAACCTCTCACACGTCTGCTCTTTGGGGGTCAATTTCTGACTGAATGAGAGAACCGAAATACGCTTCACATTAGTACTCGCGCGTTGTTTCTGGCAAGGGCAAAACACGATTTATACGACTCGTACTACTCATACCATTCGCCCGTGAGCACGCGCGCGCAGTATTCGTCCCAGAACGCTTTTCTTTTGTTCTCGTTTATAGCGCGCGTTCTTTTCCCTCATCACGAGTAGAAATCGGAAAACAGTTACGCGCGTTTCACAGAAGACTCCCACGCGTGCCACCACCGTCTCAAAAGCACAATGACGACCACTGTAGACGTTGTTCGAGGCACCGAGAACCAAAACGTGGCGATTATCACCCTGAAAAACCCACCGGTGAACGCGCTCGCGCTGTCCCTCCTCCGCTCGTTTCGGGAGAATGTCCAATCGGCGCAAGACGACGACGCGATCGACGCGATCGTTTTACGAGGAGAGAACGGCATATTCAGCGGCGGATTCGATATCGCACACTTAGGGAAAACAACCAGAGGTGAGAAGACGGAAAACGTGAGCGATTTCAACGAGATTTTAACGCGTTTGGTGGAAAACGGCAAGAAACCGTGCGTGGCGGCGATATCGAATTTGGCCTTAGGGGGCGGTCTGGAAGTTTCGATGGCGTGCGCGGCGCGCGTGGCGACGAGAGGCGCAAAGTTAGGATTGCCGGAGCTGAAACTCGGGGTCATCCCTGGGTTCGGTGGGACGCAAAGGCTACCGAGGTTAGTTGGTCTGGAAAAGTCGTTGGAGATGATGTTGCAATCGAAAGAGGTTACGAGCGAGGAAGGCGCGCGGTTGGGATTGGTGGACGAAGTCGTCGAAGACGACGGGAAGAGCGGGAACGATCGAGCAGTGGTCGAAGCCGCGGTGCGCGTGGCGAAAAGAATTGCAAACGGAGAAAAGCAGAGGCAATTTTCGCTGACTAGGACGGATAAGTTGCCGAGAGACGCGAAGCAGACGATGGGGATCATGGCGGTGGCGGAAGGGAAGGCGAAGAAGATCAAAGCGGTTTTACCGCACGCGTCGTATTGCGTGGAGGCGGTGAAAGTAGGATTGGAGAAAGGGAGCGCGGAAGGGTTGAGGAAAGAATCGGAGATGTTTCAAAAGGCGGTAAAATCGCCCGCTGCGAAAGGATTGGTGCACTTTTTCTTTGCCAGCAGAGCGACGGCGTCTGTGCCGGGGATTACGGATCAAAAGTTACGGCCGAGTGAAGTGAAAAGCGTCGGCGTGGTTGGCGGTGGTTTGATGGGGAGTGGCATCGCCACCGCGTGTCTTCTGAGCGGCATGGAGGTGGTGTTGAAAGAGATCAAACCGGAATTTCTTCAAGCCGGTATCCAACGCATCGAAGCGAACATCGGATCGATGGTGAAAAAAGGTAAGATGAAACCGGAAAAGGCGAAAGCGATTGTTGGACGCGTACGAGGTACCCTGGACGACAGAGACTTTGCGAACGTCGATATGGTCATCGAAGCTGTGATCGAAAACTTGGACTTGAAGAGGAAGATTTTCTCGACGTTGGAATCAATCGTGAAACCGTCGTGCATATTGAGCACGAACACGTCGACGATTTCCATCGCAAAGTGCGCGTCCGAAATGCGTAATCCGGAACGGTTGATTGGCGCACACTTCTTCTCTCCGGCGCACGTCATGCAATTATTTGAAATCATTCGCGTGGACCAAACACCGCCGCAGATTTTGGTCGATACTTTGGCGTTTTCCAAGAAGATAAAAAAGACGCCCGTGGTGGTTGGGAACTGCACGGGATTTTGCGTCAACAGAGTGTTTTTTCCGTACACAATGTCCGCTACGGTTTTGGTGGACCTTGGGTGTGACCCGTACGCCATCGACAGAGTGATTTCTATGTTTGGTATGCCCATGGGTCCGTTTCGATTGGCAGATTTAGTCGGAATGGAAGTTGGCGTCCACGTCGGCAAGAATTTCATCGAAGACTTCCCCGAACGAGTGTATGAATCGCCGTTGATTCCTTCGCTTCTCGATGCGAAGCGCTTAGGCGAGAAAACGAAGAGTGGATTTTATTCCTACGACGACCGACGCAAAGCTTCGCCAGATATGGACGCGATCGCGCCTTTTATCGAAAACGCTCGAAAAAATCGCAAAGTACCGTTACCGGGCCACCCGGAACAACTCGGCTTTTCCGCGCAAGATATCGTAGAAATGATTTTTTTCCCAGTCGTTAACGAGGCGTGCAGAGTGTTAGACGAAGGCGTCGCGGTGAAAGCGGCGGATGTTGACGTCGCGTCGGTTCTTGGTATGGGATTTCCTCCGTTTCGTGGTGGGATTTTACACTGGGCGGATCAAATGGGCGCGAAGAAAATTTACGCCAGATTGACTGAATTCGGCAAGAAGTACGGCGGGTTATACGAGCCGTGCGCGTACTTAACGAATTGCGCGCACCAAGGGAAAACCATCGCAGAAGGACCGAACCGCGCGAGGCTTTAAGCTAATTCGATACATAACAAATACTAAAGAAAGAAAACGTTGTTCATATAAAATTAATACAATTACACCTGAAAACACACGCACGCACGCACGCATACACTTCTTCTATAAAGCCGCGCCCAAAACAATCGCTACTATCGCCGCTATCGCTATTTGAATCGCATTGACGACATCGTTCGTCAACCACTCCCACCCTTTTCTGCCTTGCATCAATGAACCGAGCGCAGACTCGAACGTTGTCGCCACGAACGCCGCGAACGCACACACCGCAGCCGCGAGTAAAGGCGACGATGACGACGTCGCCGTGTTCAACTCGCCCAGAAGCGCCGCCACGCCGGCAAACACAAAACTAGCCGCTACACCCGCCAACGTCCCTTCTAAACTTACCGCACCTTCTGTCCCTCTCGGCACGGAATTGAACGGTGGCAGCGAATTGTACGTCGTCTTACCGTACGCTTTGCCAACCTCCGATGCCGTCGTATCGCTCAGCTTACTACAGAACGAAGCGACAAAGCCGAGACGCAAGATGGAATCGTATTGCGGATACGCCAACGCGAGCGCGGCACACAGTACCCCGGCACTCCCAGAACCCCACACGGAACCTACGTTTCTTCGACCACTGTTTGCTTCTGCCGTGCCCTCTCTTTCTTTTTGTTCGAGTTTAATCTTTGTCACGGCGGAGCCGAGAATGAAGTAGAGACAGACGAGGAGGTAGCCTCGAAAGCCAAACGCCGCAAAGATAGCCTGCGAGGGGAGAAGAACGTCGTCAGTCAGACATCCGCGCGAAGAAAAAGTAAGCGCAAAAAAAAACGGTGGAAAAAAGTAACCATGGAGAGAATCAGATTGAAAACAAACGGTTTCGAGAGAGACGGGGCGATCCCGACGGATCGTCGCGTCTCGAACGAAACGTCCTTCTCTCACGCGCGGCCGTCTCGCGAGAAAAGTTCTCGCGGTTGCTTCGTTACGCGTCGTAACAACGCGTCAGAAGTATCTGTGCTTATCAGTCATCACTTTCTCTCTCTATATATACAAACAAATCATGTAAACGTACCGTTCCGAGAAACCACGCGTTCGCCGTCGCGAGACCGGTCAAGCCTTTCAACAGAACCGGCAAGCCAAACAAAAACACCGTGGAATTCACGAGCGATGCCACCTCGAGACCGGGAGATTGAGTATGAAATATCGCGTCTAAGAACAAAGTCACGGATGAGGATGACGTTAAAGCCGAGGTCGTCGCGCTCGTGGTCCTCCTCTTCGTCGTCGTCGAGCTCGTTTTGCGGTTGGAAATTGGAAACTTTTGCTTCTCACGAAAAGGACGACAAGGAGAAGGACCGCTCGTACTGCTGCTCGCGCGACGACGTAAACGACGACGACTGAGAGTGCGCGACGACGGTAAAGACGAAGCCCTTCCTCTCGTCGTCAAATTCGTCGATGTCATCATCTTTATCATCCTCGTTATTCTTCTTTCTGTGATGCCTTTTTGTGTGAAATTTCGAGAGAAAACGTCAGACTTTTCACGAGAAAGAACACCTTTGCGCGCGTATTTAAAACAACAACGCTCCTCCTCCTCTTTTCGGTGACGATGATTCAGACGACGATTCAGACGACGACGAGAGCGACCTCCTCGGTGGTGTTAAAACCGCGGCGAGTGTTGTCGTCGTTTCCGTCGTCGTCTTTGCCCCGTTCTCTTTGTCTTTCGAGAACGACCAAAAACGGACACGGATGCCTTTCGCTTCGTTTTTCCCCAAAGAGAAGAGCTTTAGTGTCCTCGGCGATATCGTCGTCGTCTGAATCGTCCGAGAAGGGAAGAGAAGACGAGGAAGAGAAAAAGTACGATTTCATCCAAGAAATCTCGGACGAGAATTTACTCACCACGAGCTTAAACCGAGCGATTACGGACGAGGATTACGAGTTAGCTGCGAAACTCTCCAAGCGGTTACAAGTGGTGCAAAACTTGAACGGAGGACGGGACGCGAGGGAGATTTTGTTAGACTGGAGGATGCTAGGAGTCGCGGAGTGGATGGCGGCGAGAGCAGAGGCGCTAGGGTTTCGGTTTCCAACCGGGATTCAAAGGAAAGCGACGTCGGCGTTTTTAGATGGCGATCGATTGATTGTTATGAGCGCGCAAACCGGGACCGGGAAGACGTTGGCGTATTTGGTTCCGACGATGGATCAGATGGATTTTGTCGGGAGGAAGATGTTGCAGATTTTAGTGGTGGTGCCGACGAGAGAGTTAGTGGTGCAGACGACGATGCTGGCGTATAAATTAACCGGTGGATCGATTTCGAGAGGCGTGCCTGGAGATCGAGGGAACATGTTCAACTATTCCGGGCCGCAAGGGTTGATCGTGAAAGGCGTGTTCGAGCAAAGGCACGTGTTAGATCCCGATCCGGAGTTATCGACGGCCGAGATTGTGATTGGGACGCCCGAGGAGTTGGCGGAGTTGAAGAGGCAAGGTGTTGTCGAGGTGGATTTGGCGTCGCATATTATTTGCGACGAAGCGGATGCGTTGTTCGAGAACCATAAAGAAGCGATGAGAGAGTTGTTGAAGCCGAGTCCGTTCGTGCCGGTGATGGAAACGAGACAGATTTGCTTAGTTGGGGTGAGCATTGCGAACGATTCGTTTTTGAAGGACGTGCAAGAAGTGGTGCCGTTTTACGAACCTACGATTATTCAAACGCAAGCGATTGATTACGAAGGACAAGGGTTGGAGGAGAGGAAAAAAGACATCGAGAAGGACGTAGAGGAGGTGTTGGAAGGACTCGCAAAGTTGGGAGGAAGAGGAGAAGAAGAAGGAGGATCGACTTCACTGGGAGAAGCCGCGACAAGGAGTAGTAATGATAATGTTGGTAGCAAAAATAATAGCGTGGGTGGGAATAAACGACTTCCTCCAAACATTCGCCACCGCGTGTTGTACTCGGAACCCGGGAGAAAATTGGTCACTTTGTGCCGGCAAATTCGCGCCGACGCGATTGCAGCCGGGGAGGACAAACCGCCACCGCGGACGCTCGTATTCGTAAAAGATACTCCAGCGGCGGAAATTGTCGCCGGTCCTCTGCGTAAAGCGTTATGGGGTGCACATACGCTCGTCACGCTCCTCCCAGAAGGTCGAGAAGCGCTCAGAGTTGTGGAAGATTTCGATAAAGGTAAAGCGTCGATTATGGTGTGCACGGCGCAGGTCAGTCGCGGTTTAGATCTCAGAAATGTCGCACACGTGTATTCGCTGGACGTACCAAACGCAAAAGAATATGTTCATCGCGCGGGGAGATGCGGCCGGGTCGGTGCTGTCGATCCAGGCGTCGTCACGTCTATCGTTTCCGACGAGGAAAAAGAAAGCTACGAAAATGTCGTCGACGAGTTGCAAATCAAAAGCGAAGAGATTGAAACGATCGAAGTGGAGAAAATGGGACGAGGTACAGACGACGAGGAGGAGGCGTTGTCACAGTTACAAAGACTACTGGACGATAACTTTTATCTCCTGGATACGAAACAGCTGAACATTGCTTCTTTGGAAAAAGCGCTCGCTATTGAACCCGAAGTGCTCGATTATGACAACGAAGACGAAGAGGATTAAGAAATAAAGTCACGTACAACACGAACGTGAATAGTAGAAGCGTAGATATGCCCAGCTTTTAAAGAAAAGCAATAATATGATAGTGTGCTATAATTTTGAGAACGATTTAGAGATTGTACCTTATCCGCACCCGCCTCCACCGCCCTTCGGTCGGCGATTCTCGTCTTCATAATCTCCTCTCGCCCATTTCTGGAAATTCTCAAACGCTTTCTTCGGTGCGTTTGGAATGGATTCAATCGCATCAAAAATCTCCAGCAAGTCCGAGTTCGGGTCTTCCATGCCTTGTTTCGTGGGAATCCCGCGAATAGGCGCTAAACGTCGCCTCACCGCGTTCATCATCTCACCAACCAACTCTTTCTCGCACCGGCGAAGTCTGGACGCGTTTCGGATTTTCAACGAAACGTCGTCACGTTTTTGTAACAAAAGTTCATCCTCTTCGTTCGTATCGTACGCGCTCATGCGATCGCGACAATCAGCCATTAACAGTTGCAAAGTTTCGTATTCGTTCATAGGGCTTACAACTTTATCCTCAGTGAAGGACACCGCGAATAACTCTTCGCTGTTCGTCACGCGAGCGAACCGCAAATAGGACAAAAACTCCCTCGGCATGCGATCTTTGTACACGGGGAAGGTTTGGCCTTTATCCGCGAACCCTTGCGCCTCTAAAACGGACTTTTTAGCCGCGTATAAAGGATCGTTCTCCGATAACTCTGCCGGCCAATACTCGTAATCGCCCGGGTGCTGATCATCCACGTCTCCAAAGGATAAATACAACTCCGAGTTATTTCTCACGCTGTGATCGATTTGCAGAATTTTACTCCCCGCGCTCGCCCTCGTGTTCGCACATAAAACCACCGAGGCTGAATCGACGTCGTAATCCGCGTATCCACACCTCACGGCAGTCAATCCAGTTTTAATATCTCTAATCTCGTAAAACCGGGCAAACGATGGGTCTTCGGGCGAGACCGGCGGCGGCGCCCCGCAAATTGGAATCGCATCCATCAACGGTACCATCGCGTAACAGTTCGCGCTATTTAACCACTGCGCTCGCGCGCATACAATATCTAACGCATCGATAAAAGCACTTTCCGTCAAAAACGCGTACACATCCAACGGATATTTACCCGGATCTTCCGCAATCGCCGCTCTCAAAGCCTCGTACTCCTCCTTCGCCGAATCTCTTCTCTGCCTCGCCTCTTTATCAATCGACGTCCCTTTCAACAATTCTTTGAACTCCTCCTCAGTAAACCGCAAAACGCTGTTTGGATTCCCGTTCAAAGTCTTCAAATACGGCCACCACTCGCTCCCTTTCGCTTTCGCTTTCTCGCAGCACAACCACAACGCTAACTGCACCAACTCCGGCTTCTCTTCGATCAACGGCGCGACGATGGGATGTTCCTTCGCGTCCACCGCCGTCACGCAGTTGTCCTGAGGAATGGACAAGATAACGTCCCCACCTTCCACGTTCTTAGAGAGCGTGAATTCTGCCATCTCCGTCGTCGTCGCCGTGCTCGTTTTATCCCCTCGATCGCCGTACGGGTTCCCCGACGCCGGTTGGATAGTAATAAACTCGCCAACCATTTTTGCGTTTCTCTCGTGTCTCAACCACGCGGCTAACTCTCTCGCGTCCTCGAGCGAGACCGAGGTTGTTTTCCCAGGAACGATCGGTTCGGATGGCACTTTTTGCGTCGCCACGGAAGCCGACGATGCTTCCGCGATGACGCTTCCGGATCTCTTTTTCCTCCTGTTCCTTCGATGATGATTTTGAGGAGAGGCTGTGGAAACGCTCGCAATCTTCCCCGCACGATTTTGACGCATCGTCCTCGCGCGGCTCATCTTCCTCGACGACGACGACGCGCAGGACGCTTTCGAGGAAAACAGAGAGGAGGAGATCGTAGAGGACATGATGATGATGATGATGATGATGATGATGATGGTCTTTCTTCAATCGAAACTCTCTTGTGATGAATGTTTTTTTTTGACGTGTCGACGAGTGGTTTTCTGTCACTCGAGAAAAAGATCGAAAGAGGATTGAGAAAAAAATACGACAGACACTTGGGGAGGCAAAAAAAAATCGAAATTCGAGGCGCGACGAACAACAACGACAACAACGAAAAAGGGGGAGGGCGCGTACTACTGGAGAGACAATGTATATTCTTATTCGCGACACAAAAACGAATACGTTTTCGCATTACAAAAAGTTCTTTTTTAAATTGTTTTATAAAAAAAAAAACCTTCGGGAAAGCCTCGGGGAGGAAACGCAAGCGCTTCCTCCCTTCACGAGCCAACCGTCATCAGGGGGTTTGTTCATATCTACATATGATGTTTACATCAACCAACCACATTTTTCTTTGATTTCTTCTAAGCAGCTTTTCTTTTCTCTAAAACGAGGCAAGAGAACCGTTTAGTAGAAGCCGAAGCCCTTGGCCGCGTTGGTCAAGACGTTCGCGTGAACCGGGTCCGCGGTGTGCGCAGTCCAGTTGGCGATCGGACCTTCTTGGGTCGCCAAGGCTTG
>Ga0115555_1000273_pt1 | contig 34591 bp, 24 predicted proteins | sample COGITO_mtgs_1104_2_FD_87285 | JGI IMG/M metagenome (GOLD analysis project Ga0115555, IMG submission 87285) | Pelagic marine microbial communities from North Sea - COGITO_mtgs_110407 | ecosystem: Environmental > Aquatic > Marine > Epipelagic | place: Germany:Helgoland, sampling site Kabeltonne... | reverse complement strand
GTGTTTGAGTGCATCTCTCTCGGATTGAAGGGCCAGACAAGAATCATTGATTTCGCCAAGTTCGAGCTTAAGGGCGCCACACTCTCGTTCCAGGGTGGCGACCTTATCGGATTCGAGCTCCATCGCAGCTGAACGAGTTTTGTTAGACTCGCTCAGATCGTGTTTGAGTGCGTCTCGCTCAGCTTCCACATCCCCTAATGCGACTTTGACCGCTTTGAGCTCATTCAACTCGCCCACAAGGGACTCTCTCCCAGACTTGAGTTTGTTGCACTCGGCAGATTTGTCTCTTAGAGCTCTTTTCAAGTCTTCCACTTCAGCTGATGTCGTAGCGCGAAGCTCAACAATATCTGCCGTGGCTTTCTGCAAACTACCTTTCACAATGCCCAGCTCTACCTCCGATTCCTCCAGAGCGTTCATTGCAGCACTGGTCGCAGCTGCCTTAATCTCCTCCGAGAACTCTTCTTCTTTCTTCTTCAGCTTCTGCGTAAGATCACTTATAGTGTCCTTTGCATCAAGATTTTCCTTCATTTGTTTCTCCAACTCCGTCTTAGCTGACTTCAACAGCTTATCGGCGACGACAAGCTCGTCAACCTTCTCGACTTCACTCCTATTTTTGCTGCTCTGAGCCTTTTCAAGCTCCCCCTTTACTTTCTCAAGCTCGCTCTTCAGGTTACTGTTGTATTTCAAGTATTCTTTAGTCTCATCCTCAGCTGCATTTAATGCCATTGATAGCTCCATGACTGACGTCTCGAAATTCTCTGATTCAGCCAGTGCCACGTCCAGTGAATTTTGCCGAAAAGTCGTAGCAGGAGATCGAGGTGGGGTCCGTGTTGCGTCGGACAGTGACACTGTAGTCTTCTTAACATCGATATCGTCCATTGTCACGTCGATTGTCCGAGAAGTGACAGACTGGTTCAACGAGAGCGATGAGGTATTCAGGACTGATAATGACAATGGCTTCAGAGGAGTATCGCTGGGCGTGTAGTCCACGGAGATTGATACATCGGTATCATCCAAATTTGACGGCGTCGTTGCTGTCGGCGTGGAAGTGGGTATTGGCGTAGGTGGCGCTCCTGAGTTGCTCGCGAGCTTCCTTGGCGGGGTCTTCTCCTTGGATGTCGTCTTCTCCCTGGATGTCGGCTCCTCATTCTCCTCATCCCCCCCCCTGCTTTTCCGTTTACTGAACGCCATTTTACTTCTGTAGCGACTCAATATGCTTCGTCCACTACTCTTCGCCGAACTCATTATAAAAATCCCCGGGAAAAGGTCTGGCAACAGGGCGGAAAGTTTTTTTTCGTTCAAAAAGTGACTGGGACTTTTATTCGAGATTTGTCTGAATTTGGCTTCAAAATTTGAAGTCGATGCGCGCTGTAATTACTGCTGAGGCAATCAAGCAATTTTTATGTTTTTAAAATGCGGAAAGAGGAACGTATGGCAGTTACAAAAATGTCACGATCAGGCTAAGAAGGCAACGTGAGAGGTTGGCAAGTCTTCTTCTCAAAACACTTAACACTTTCAGCGAAGTGCTAAATTACTACCGCTTTATCAAGGTCGCAAGCCTCGATATATTCAGGTATTTTGAAGCACCGCCAACATGAAGAAATTTGTCAACATCTTTGTGTCCCTCCTCCTCTCTCAACTTGATCTCGTGATCTCCAGTGAACACGAACTTCCCTCGCAACACCTGGCCACCTTATATGAGCGTGCTGGACTGCACACAGTATCATCGCTGTCCGACCTTCACTATCTCCACAGTAGAACACCACCGCAAACTCCTGAAGACAAGACATTGAATGCCCCACAGCTCTACGCGTCAGAGTACGAATTTAACGTGGCGAATTATGTCTCCGCAATTTATTCTCACTGGGGTGCGTTGACGTCTGCTTACGTGCTTCAGCGCCTGGTTGATGCAACACAAACCCCCCTATTTCAGCTGAGTGATGATTCTACGTTGACGCATGCTCTCGGGGCATTTCATCTTTTCAACCTTTTAGAGAATAACGATGGGGCGTATCAGCTGACAAATTTTATAAGCAGTAATTTGCTGACTGGTCAAATGAAGTGTGAGTCCGACTTGCCAATGATGGAATTTGCGGCACAAATGCGCAAGTTGGAGAAATTTGCTCTGCACCGTACAGAAGTTGAGGAATGGACCAACCCGAAAGTACTAGTATTGCAGCAATGTCTGAAGCAAGCAACGGATGAAATCTTAGCATCCTCTTATTCCGCAGACACTCTTTTTGACGCCTGCTCAAATGCCTCCTCAGATTCCTGTCGCTCAAGTGTTACTCACGACGTGGTGATTGCGCAGGGGCGAAACGAGGATCTCTCTTGGGTGTCAGGGATCCACCCACGCAATTCCAATTCTTGCGTGGATCAGTTAAGCTGCTCGGACGGTGACAAAACATGGGAGCCTCTTTTAAATCCGCTCCCCTCTCTCTCAGAAATTGGTGTGAACCCGATAATCTACAGCAAGGGAATTCACAATAATGAAAACGAGCATACTCGACTTCCCTACAACGTCGGGGGAGAGGCCGTTACCTACCTTTACCACATTATAACGCACTATGATTCTCTCGCGGATGTTACCACCTTCTTGCAAGGGGAACCAATCGCTGGTGCTAAGGATGCGACCGTCCATTTCAACTCATTATCTGAGTTACACGAAAAAATTCTCTCTGCCTCGCCTACGAAACGTTTTGACCCAATCAGCAATCTTATTCTACAGAATGATTGGCGCACGGGTGCTCCTTTCGACGAGATCAAACTGGGCACGGGTCAATTAGATCTCTACGAGTGGATCACGAAACAGCCGGCACCACCTACTACATCTAATCTGTGGTGGCACGCTTGTGGGATGTTTTCCGCTTCCAAGGCCGCGATTCGCTCTCGTCCGAAATACTTTTATGAAGATCTGTACACGATGCTCACTGATTCATACGTGGGAAACCTCAAGTATCCGATGGACTTGTCCCCTAAAGGTGTTTTATTTCCTGTCTGCAACGAAGATAAGCGATCGCTTTCTCTGTATTGCACCGAGTATCAGCTCCATGTTCTCTTCTATGTCGTCGAGCGAATGTGGCAGTACATACTCGACGATAATAATCCAATTTGGCATCTTGACATCTGTGGGGACGGGCACCTCTCTTCTCACTTCCAAACAACGAGTGATCACACGGCCAAGTTCTGGCATCAGCTATGCAGCAACAGTTCAGTGCGCGAGAATGGCTGGCTTGTTCCTTTTCTACAAAAATATGCCAGTTCAATATCAGAGTCGTCTCACTTACATTCGCCGCAGTTGGAGCTCTCCCTCCTTCAGCCAACTGATAGGTCAATAGTCTTGACAAAAGAGCTGCAACTAATTCCTATGATCAAAGTTGCCTCGGAATCGGAACTATTCGACGGTTTTGAGGCGCAAGGGGACACCAAGCTGTGTTTTACGATCGATGGAATGGAAAATAGCGAACCTTCCTGTGATAGCTATCAGACGCACCACCGCACGATTGTCAATAGTGAGTTGGATTCTGGCAGCCACGTTCTCAAGGTCTGGCTGGAGAATTGGTCAAATTTATCCTCCTCCTCAGTAACCCGCCCTATTTCCTCGAATGTTGTCTCCGTTCGCTTTTTGATGATGGCATCGAAAGCTTCTTTTGGCACTGACATACTCAATCATCCAAAGTTACGAGAGTTTCTGCTTGCCCATCCTTACCATCAAACTTCTCTGATACCAGAAGATGCCGTTTTATCCTTCTTTCCGGGTCACGATTCGTCAATCGCAGTTATTAAAGACGGTGTTGTCCTTGCGTCTCTAGAGCTCGAACGCCTCTTCAATATCCGATACATGGCAGGGTGGGGGACAGGAAGCGTTGGATCGCCACTCGACAGTCCCCCGACGGAAATCTGGCGCGAGGCTATCGAGGCAATTTTAGAGTTCTGCAATATGTCGAACAGAACGTTTAAGTTTGGAGCCATCGTTCCAATGGAATTCGGAGAGGTGCACAATGCGGCAGTCTCGGCAATCAAGCTTATTGCTCCAGTTGATCACTGGTTGGTCGTGGACCACCATTTGTCACACGCAAATCTTGTCTTACACGATTTATACTGGGGCACCGAAAGCGACAAAAACAATTTCATCTTCACGTTGGATGGAGGAGGCAATGACGGATATCTGCACGCGTACGTGGGCAATAAAAAGTCTGGCCTTCGTGAGTTGAAGAGCTGGAACATAAACCTCGGTGTCGCGTACATGCGAGTGAGCGGATTGATCAGCGAAGTGACCGGATCGCGTGTCTGTAAGGAGCTCGTTCCTTGCGCTCTAGGCTTACCGGGAAAACTCATGGGGTATGTTGCACTGGGAATGACGAGAAGCGAGTGGGAGCAACCAATTTTCGACTTTTTGACGATGAATGGTAACGATCATAACACAAATCGCGATCCAAACAAAGGGCTCTACTACGACCCGAGTGTTTTGCCTGGCTGGAAAACATTTAGCGACGAAGACATCGAAAATAGCAAAGGTGGAGATGGGGAAGACATAGGCGAAAAGATTTTGCAAGAACGCGACCTCTCGAACACACTTCAAACGGTATTCGAGAAGGTATTCATGAGCGTCATTGTAGAGACAATATCGCTGGCAGAATCAAGAGGGATCAACATCGAGTCGATTGAAGGGATTGGGCTGAGCGGCGGGTGCAGCCTAAATGTCCTCCTGAATTCAGAAATCCAGCGTGTCTTCCCCTCTTGGAAGGTTCACGTCCCTGCCGCGCCTGGAGACAATGGACTTGCAATTGGGGCCGCTTGGATGATCTCCCCTCCAACCCAAAAACAACAACAAAAGCCACAACAGCTTCAATTTATCGGTCTACCACCTTTCGACCTCCACCTCCTTGAATCTCTGTCTGTACAATATTCTGCCAAACGAGTCACAGGAGTTGCCGAGATTGTTACCTTACTGAGCGAGAATAAAATCCTTGGTGTCATTCGTGGGAGGCAAGAGTTCGGACCGCGAGCCCTCGGGCACCGATCGCTCCTGGCCGTACCTACTCGAGGCATGAAGGATCGAATGAATAAGCTCAAAAAGCGTGAGTTCTTCAGACCTGTTGCTCCAATGGTCGCGGCCGAGATCGCTGCCGAGTTCTTCGACGAGGAAGGAATATCGGTCGAGTCTCCTTATATGTCTTTTGCCCCGAGAATACGGAGAAATTTTACAGAACTTGTCCCTGCCGTCACTCACTACGATCGATCGTGCCGTCCCCAGACGGTTAGCGAATTTGACGAGGAATGGGTGCACGCCCTCTTGTGGGGCGTCGCAAACAAGATGAATACCCCCCCCGTGCTCATCAACACGAGTTTCAATACCAACGGTAAACCGATCATCAATTCGCTCGTCGAGGCCCTGTATTTGTTAAAGACTGAACCGGAGCTCGATTATGTATTAATCGAAGATAGATTATTTTCCAAGGCGAATGTCATGGCTTAATGTTCTAAGATTGTTTGGTATCGCTTTTGCTGAAACACAACGCACTTTTTTGGTGTGTTACATTACAAAAGAGAAAATCAATTCAAAACCGCTTTTTGCTTTGTTGTGTTAAAGAAAAGGTCACCAAGTCATCGGAATGCCGTAGCATACAGGAGCGTAACCGACAATTCGCTCCATTTTGCAAACTGAGCGGCTCTTGGAAACACAGCTAGCAATATCGCCACAACTATCGTTGTTCACGAACTCATTCAGCATGTGGATGAAGAATTTGTCGATGTCCTTGTCCGTGACATCCCACAAATTACCTACAACGCACGGAGCTCCCGCGCAGAGATAGCTATTCACAGTGCCCTCAGGCTCGTAGTTCATGGACTTAAACTTCCTCCCCACCCCCCTGCTCGCCCCTCCCCCCGAGCTCAGCCTGCCGCTGCTACATCCCATCAGTACTACCATCGCGTTGCAGTTCCGCTTGCCCTCGTCAAGAAGTAAATTCTCAATCTTCACACGGGGGAAGCAGTTTTCAGCGCCTCCGTGGCCGCAGTAGAAGAGAACCCCTCCTTCCTTTTTCAGTGCTTCTTCAAAAAAGCGTGGTTCGGGGATTGCCCCAACAACGCCATTTACATTCCACTTAAATTTCTTCGAGAATGACTCGAAAATGGGTTTCATTGTCTTCTGGGTTCCGGGCAAATTGCTCTCAGGATCGAGCACGTAAGTACAATTTTGCCTCTTGATTCTCGTCTTTTTTTCAATCAGTGGGCCAACCGCAAATGGGAGGGAGGGAACCCGGTAAACACTTCGGCTGTTGAAAACCTCAAAATTCTCGAAGGGAAATCTGTGTAGTCTTTCGTCCAGGACAAGGACTGTTATTTTTGAAGAAGCCGGGGAAGAAATGGATGAGGGTGCCGCAGCTGGCGTCTCTACCTTGGCAGGAAGCAACGAGACAAGCAGATCTTTTAGGCCCGCCTTCAAAAGACCCTTCATCGCACTCTTGTCGGCCCCCGCTTTGAGTATTTCTGCCTTCAGCTGTGACACTGTCAGTGATTCCACATCGATATCAACATCAACGTCAACATCAATTTGCACCTCTTCAATAGTGCATGCGGCTTCGAATTTATTACTCAAGTTCCCAACGCCCAAATCACCTCCAAAGAAACTCAAAACATCACTGTTGTTCTCCGTCAGAAAAATCTCGGCCCTCTTCACGAGCTTCTCGAGCTCTTCGTCAACAATTTTTCTTTCTTTCCACCATCTTCGTTTCGCATTATCATCGAAGTGAGTCGCCTTTACCGGGTCTATTCCATCTAGCTGGAGCCGACTCTTCTCGAGAAGTCGGTCTAAGTCGTCCAAGACTACTTCCGAGAAAGTTCCGTTGTCGTTCATCACGCAGGCTATGTTTCCTGTGAGCACACCTTCTTCCATTTCGAGGGAGGCTACAAGGACATCTGACGTGGGAGAGAGAGAGATGCACACAATCCGCCAATCACGCGGAAGGACGTGTTGGATAATTTCGGAGATTCTACGGGTAGCCTCGGTTAAATCAACATTCTCGTCGATAGTTGAAAAAAGCTGGTGGACAGGTGACGTGGCATCAAGGCCGTGAGCGACGAAGACGCGGCTGGTCCCTCCGACGCTCCGATGAAGGTTCACTACAGCCTCCAACGTTCCCACGCAGCCATTCTCAAAGAGACCAGGTTTCCCGGCTGTGAGGGAAAGACATCGGAAAATGCGACGGGCTAGCTTCGTCGTACCCGGACCGCATAGCTTCGAGGCTTCAACGAACAGAGCACGAGACTCTTTGCATAGCGAACGAACATCGTCAGCTCTGCCTTCGCCGAGTCGCCAGAGGTCGACGAGTTCGCCACTATTTCTCTCTTCGAGCAGTTTTATGCGACCCAACCTATAGCATGCCATCGCTCTGTCTTCCGACCTCGCAAATGTACAGCTTCGCACACATTCGTATAGTACACAGAAACTGTCATCATCAACGTCAGTATTAGTTAATTCCTTTGACCGCGCGATTCGAACCAAGATGGTCATCATAATTAGACCAAAACGGTTCTCTCTTTTGGTTTTCGTCGTCGTACTCGTGGTCGTGTCGGCTGGGGCAGTAGCCGCGCTGAAGCTGACAAGTGACTCAATCAATTCGCCAAACTTGGGATCTACCATCGGCTCTAATATTACCTTTGCTCGCAGATAATAATCGACGAACCCAGTATCAATACCATCGGAAATGCGGCGCAGGGTGTCCCCCTGGCTGATGAGCGATCGGACGACTTCAAGCTTACGTTCCACGTCAATGTCGGTCGCGCCAGCGTTCACATTGTCAACTGCCAAAGCCGATGGCTTCATCTTGGGAGAGAAACAAATTTCCTCGGGAGGCATCTCAAGCATGAGCAAACTCTGATGAAGCCTCGATGACCTTAACTCATAGGTATTGTATTTGTCTGTTACTAGATTGGCGGCGTCAGAGACGTCCTTTCGGAGGTTCAACCCCAAGCACTCGTTTGCCGTCGCACTGTACCCCTTTGCACGTCTCTTGTCACCCAACCTCGACCAAAGAGAGCTCATTCGCTCGAGGCACTCCGCCAAGCAGCCGATCCATTTTCTGTCTGGTCGTTTTTGAATCATTTTTCTGCACAAATGAACGTTGAGGCGCAGATTGGATAGGCTCCGAAAACTATTGTTGCGTTTCTCCTCGCCCTCTGCTAAGGCAAGAAATGTCTTTGCGAGCACCCATTGATTTTCGTCATCGTTATCGCCATTTTTGTTAGTCGTGGGCACGACTGACTCGTCAACAGCGTGTGAACCCTCCTTTGTACTCTGCAAAATTTCGTAAAGACGATCCATCCCGTCACTGCAAGGAGGGAGGTCGTTGCGAACCAATAGGAGGGCTGACGACAATTTTCCAGCTATTTCAAAGTTACCCACAAGGTCATCGAGACCAGCGTGTGTGTAGACGTCACAGATTTGCGCGCTCGCCAGCTCAAGCGATATAGCCCGGCAATCAGAGAGGAGCGACGAGCATGTCGCGGCCTTTACGGTGTCGCAAAGAAAGAGGAATTTGTCTTGTAGGGACATCAATATGCTGATGCAAGGACACTGGTTCGTATTGTGGTCGTCGTGGTCGTCATCTTTGTCGGCGTTCATGAGGTGGAGCTCCACAACACGTTTGCAAGATGACAGAGAGGAGGCAAGGTGCGCGTTTAATTTCGATCGGTCACCTGTGCTTTTTTCAAACACAAGCAGATTAGCCGCGGCGCTATATGTCAACTGGTATTGGTCGATCTCATCACTATTGGTGTCGTCTGTCATATTTTGAGCCGCCTCAGCAAGTTCAAATGCTTTCATCATAGACTTTGGAAGCGTTCGTGATGCTACAAATGTGCCATTGATTTTCGTGAGCTTGTTATCTGTCTGCTCCAGTGAGAGACGGTAACACCTATCGTGCTCATCAAGAAGCGCAGTGGCGAGCGTATCGTTGGAGCCACCGCTCTGGAGAATATTCCCAATGGTGCGCATTGCATCGCAGCACGCAAGGTGCGCTCCGATCTCATTCGAGGAGGTGGAAAGTGAATTTTGAAGGAGAGCTGAGACCAAGTCTTCGACACAGATAGCCGCAAGCTGCCCGACCTTCGATTGTATAAGTATTTCAGGTGCAGGAGGAATCGAGGAGGTGCTCGCGGCATTTTGAAGATCAACGAAACAATTGACAATTTGTGAGACGATAGCAGAACTTGCCGATAGACCATCAAGTCCGGCCGAATGTAATGAGTTCAGCATGACTGACTGCGAAATGTTGACGGGGGTATTGGCAAGAGAGAGTTGCAAAGCAATCGCGTAACTCGCCATCGCAAAAGATGAGAGTTTCATACGCTTTAGCACCGACCCGAGAAATGCAAATCTCAAGTGGAGTTGTGTTGTGGACGCGGGGGTGGCGGGGCTATGCTCAAAAAACTCAATACTAGTCAGCAGGGGAAATATTGCCTGCTGATCTCTACAGGACTCGACGCGTCGGCGCCCAAGAGCCGCGAGGAGTTTTCCAGAATTGATTAAGGAGGATGAGTCAGTAATGCTGCTGCTGTTTTGAGGTTTTGCCGGGGTCAAGGGAGATGACGAAGAGGTAGCGCCCAGAGTTGTAAATAGGAGGCGCGCTGACTCAATCTCGTCGTCCGCGAGGGTCAAGAGGTGATTATTTTTCTTTTTCTTGCTGGGAGTCTGTTTACTTGGCGTATCCGGACTGGTTGTGACAATGTAAGAGAAATCAGACTCAGATAGATAAATGGAACAAACCTCGTAAAGAGCGGCGGCTTTTACGCGAAACTCTATGGCCAGCGCTTTATATGAAAGTTTTTCCGAAATGGGCGCAAAAACTTTGGTCAAAATGAACGCAATCATCAGCCCAATTGCGGCTTGTGGCTTGTTCGCATCCAAATTTGTGGCGCCATTCAGTCGCGCAAGGAGTTTGGATGCCGAACTACCCAGGGCAGAGAACTGTAATATCTTGAAGTTCCGCTCAAGCAGAGTGTTTGACTGAGCGGAGGCGGTTTTTAGCTCTTTCGCGTCCCTAAGGATTTGCTTCACACAGGGCAATTTGGCAGCATCGTGGGTTGATTTGAACCTGGCCAATTTCAGGATAGTGAATAGCAGGGATAAAGACAAAGAGCCCGTTTTGTCCTTGTAAGTAGCAGATGTCAATTGGGTAAGGCGTTGGCTGTCCTCATCGGTCGCTGTCGGCATCGACAATCGGCTGGCGCAGAACTCGGCGTATGAAGGAATAAATTTCGTCATCTTGATGTTGTTGTCGTCCACAATTTTCCCGACTGTCGCGTAAAAGGTAGCCAGGGGATCACTGTCATTCGTAGACTGCATTTGCACCTTTTGTTGGTAGTGAGCAGTCGCTCGGTTGGCAGCCGATATTGCAGGCTCCAAAAATGGTGACTGGAGACGGTTGTTGTTGTTGTTGTTGTTGTTGTTGTTGTTGTTATTTTCTTTGTCTTCAATAGTTTTCGCTGGCATTTCAAGCAGAACTATCACGGATTGCATTCTAATATTGAGACAGATATCGTTCAGACTACTTTGATTCATCACCTTCTTCAGCTCCATCTCCTTCTCTATTCGACTGGCATACGACCAAAGCATCTTGTGGCACCGTTCTCGGTAAGAATTCTCCTCCTTGTCAAAACGGGAACCGGCGCAGTAGAGCATAATGTAGGGGAGGACGATTTCAGCGATGAGGAGCGAAGGGAGGAGCAGGGAGGAGGTCGTAATTTGGCTCGTTTTTTGTTTCTCTTCTTTTTGTTGTCCGAAAACTAGTTCCATCTTGCTGTTCACGACATTTATCGATGCGCCCACAACAATCTTGTAAAGCTCTCTGTTGTCTTCCACACATAGCGAGGTAGGATCTGGGACTGGGAAGTTCAGAAGACCATTCGATGTCTTTGTCTTGCTTCTCTGGTAGGTAGTGCTTAACAGCCGTGACAGCTCATCAAATGCCTCGAGAGTCAACTCTAGGCACCTTGATGTCCCAACCCCAATCCCTGCGGCCAAGCAGTGGTACAACAGCTTCTCGACAGTCAAGGGAGGCAATTTGTTGTGTTGATTGCTCAGCTCTTTTATATTACTGATCGATTTCTGCAAAAATTCAGTCCGTTTCTCGACTGCGGCACCCTTATCCAGGCAGCACTTCAGTTGCTGTTTCGTCACCGAAAGTTTGGCGTCCATCTTGTTTAGTATGAGGGTGAGGCGGGGAGGGGTAAGGGAAGATCAGTGTGTGGGTTTCGAATTTTTATTGTACAAGAGACGAATTCGGTATTTTTGTAATCGTGTAATCTAATCTGCGTCCTGAGAATAAGGGTACCAGCGGTACGCTGAAGCTTCCCACTTTTTACCTCACAGAGAATTAACTGTCACCGTTCTTTGGCCTTTGTAAAACACGGACCGTGAATCAGGTAAAATACAATTACGGCCCCCCCCGCTCTTCCTTCACAACCGAAAGCACACGCCCTGCACTCAGGTAAAAGGGGAAACCGGACAAAGGAATAAATTCCTGCCAATACCAGTCTTTGACAAATTAAATTTTAGCTTTTTGAATATCTTAAAATAATCCCATGTCTGCGCTGACTACCTCTGCAGAGCTCCGGATGCTAGGCGACAAGGCCGACAGGTTGAACCGAAAGCGATCGCTGCAACATTTTCACAAGATTCTCTTGACGAACAAGGACTCTGTGGTTGCTCAAGGGTCGAAGTTGGAACTTTTCAACTTTTTCAGTGAATTGTTGTCGACACATCTGTTGGAGCTATTCAAGGACGAGGCGGAGAAGTGCCGAGAACTTTCACTGAATTTGGCTACTAAGATTGTAGGATTTTGCGACGAGGGTGACTTTTCCAGCTTTTTCATGCTGTTCGTAGATGTGTTCATGTCCCGTGTCTCGACGACACCTTTTGAGGAGAAATCAGAAGAGGTACGGCTTCTTCTTGTGAACTTGATGCTAGCTCTCTTATCGCACGAGAGTGTTACATCTATCCCAGACAACGTTGTGGGAGCGATTGCGTCTTGTCTTGGCGACAATTTCCCGGAGGTGAAAAGACAGTGTTGTCTGGTGATAGTGAAGCTGTGCAAGAAGACGCCCAAGGGGATTCAGATGGCAAGTGAGAAGCTTCTGAAGGCCTTGATTATCAACACTACGCATCAGCACAGCAAGACGCGGCAGATGAGTGTCAAGGCAATTGGTTTCGTGTGTGTCTCGGCAGCTCCCGACAACTTTGAACAGATTATGAAGGAGGTGGTGTTACCGTGCCTTAAAAAGGTGTCTTTTGACCGTGTCCCGAACGTGCGTAAAGCTCTGATAAGTGGAGCGATCGGAAAGTTGGCAACTGTTGGCGTGCAAGGAGGCACCGAAATAAAGAAGACATATGAGCAATTTGTCCCTGACTTCTTGTCTTTTTTGATGTTGGGGGTGAGTGATGGGACTCCAGAGGTCGAGGAGGTAGCGCACAACGAATTGAAGCGGCTGGCTGATCTGAGGAAGGCAAACATCGTCAATGATAGCACCGATGATAATGGCGACAACGTCAACGCGCTCATCAGCAACCACTTTGCCAAAATTCTTGTCCCTATGCTGGAGGAATCGTCCCATTGGACGACACAGCAACGACACAGATCTTTGGAGTCCCTCGAACAACTCATAAGCCACATGAATGGTACACAAATTGAGAAGGACCACGTGGAAATGATCATCAAGAGCCTAACTTTCTCCATCCGAGACGACGAAAAAATCATCAGATCTGTGGCAACTCGTTGCGCAGTAATACTGGGGGAGGTCGTCGAGCTCGAGGTGAATTTGAAGATGCTGCTACCTAGATTAGACGGCAGCATCTCGGGAATGAATACCCCAGAAAAAATTACTGGTAGCCTACTGATATTAGCAAGCATATTTCAAGGAGCTGACGGGAAAAGCTTGCTTGAAAGTAGAGAGGTCATCACGAAAACTCTTGCGACCAATACAATCCTCGAATGCGACAACCAAAATGTCTTGGATGCATTGTTCGAGGCAGTTGAGGGCTTCGTGAATGGGGCCGGAAATGCCGGAGGGGGGCTAGAGGGCGTCAACGGAACTAACGTGATGCGGTGCTGCATCCAATTGTTGGGCGTCGGGTCAGACAATTTCTTGTTCCACCCTGCACTGGGGCTGGTTAGGTCAGTGGCGAAATTTAGAAATTGTGCCAGGGGGGACGCGCAACTATTCGACACACATTTTAGGAGCCTAGTTAACATGATAAAAGCTCAGCCACCAGATTCAGGGGATGCGCAGGCTGACAAAGAAAATGGGGAGTTTGGGGAGGGAGTATCAAGGTGGACCCCCACTGACAGCAGATTGAGAGCGTTTGAGGCGCTTATTCGGACTAGCGGGAGTGTTTCCGCTAAGTACTTTGGTGAAATAATTGACATTTTTGAGACTCACATGAATGAGGAGACGGAAACTGGTGTGAGGGTCAAGATGATGGCTATTCTCGAGTCAATCCTGAATTCGGTGGGAGATACTGAAAGCAACACGGAAAGCAGTCAGGAAGTTCAAAAATACAGCTCCAGGCTAATCAACAAGGTCATATGCCCCAGCTTGGTATGGAGAGCGGGAGGTCCGGCGAGCACTGTGAGGAAGGTCACCATTGCCTGCCTGTACACACTACTGAAGAGCGGCAATGCCGTGAGCAAGAACACCCTCTTCGGAGTCGCGCCCAAACTTCTGCCGCCCCTGAAGAGCAACCTTGGGGATTATGACGCGAGCACGAGACAGCTTGTCTGCTTGAATCTCAAGTTTATGTTCGAAGCTCTGCCGGGTGCGCTAGGAGAGGAGCCCGTACACCAGCTCTACCCCGAGCTTCTCAAGTGCTTGGACGACAGCAGTGACGAGGTCAGGTTTGCTGTCTGCGGGACACTAAAGGCGTTCCTTTTGGCTGCACCCGTCAGCCATTTCAAGGGCACTCTTTTCGACTATCTGGTAGATCAGCTTCTCATACACCTCGATGATCCCGACCTAAGCATACAAAAAGCAGTGCTGGAGATTCTTGTTGTGGCATTCAGAATCGACAAGGGTATTATCATGAAAAAAGCAAGAGTTGCTCGAAACTGCCACCGCGACACGATTATGTGCGATTTACTTATAAAGCAACTTACCATAGAGTGACATTGAAGAGACTTTGATAACATTGAATAATTAAATTTTATTTATTAACAGAGGTTAACCAGCCACCTGGGTACCCCTACCGTAAAACTATATATATATACGGTTTACTATGTATACTTCTGTTTTTGGGGGGTGAAGTTCAAGGCAGGTTTTAGTTGAAGTTGAAAGTTGACTTAAAAATTTTCCCAAGTTCGGACGGTTCGGACCAAGATTTTATTGTTGATTGTTCTTGGAGGTGGCCAAAGAAAATAAACAACGACATAAACTTTCCAGAAGCCCTCCCAGTGCAGTTTTAAAATCGCCTTACCGACCATGTCAAACTTACCGTCAATTTCACCCTCCAAACAGCGAGCAGAGGGAGAGCACAATCCAAGCCAGATAGGAGGAAAGATATGTTGGACTACCAGTCAAGATGATGGTTTACAGGGTCTTTCAGGCCTCCAAATAGTAGATGATAGTCCAACAACAACAGCATGTATAATACAAGGAAAAACCTACAATGAAAATATCTTAAAGCAGTTTTTCTTCAATTGGGCTGAGAAATTATCTCTTGTAGGCTCTATTAAGATTTCAGAAGGGGACTATGAAGGCGACGAGCTTGGTATAGAAGGGACAATTGAGGGACCTGCACAAGCTCTTGAGACATTTATAGAAGAGGCGGAGAAGGTGAGTGGTATGAGGGCGACTGTAAGCTTCCATACATGCAACAACAGGCGACCATAGCTAACACCAAAATTAAGTTACAAGAACATACCCTCATTCGAGTGAAGAGGTTTCAGGGTATTAAAAAAACATCATATACAGATTTTCAGCTAAATACTACCAGATTGAAACAGGATTACACGGAGGTGTCAGGGGTGGAGAGTCCACTCAGTAAGGATTTAGACCACATAGAAGAGTTCCCTCATAGTCTGAGAAAAATTGATCGTTTACAGAGCAACGATAGCAACGCAGTCTTCATCTGCTACTGTAAAGGGGTAAGTGAAGGAAGGGCGAGAGAAATGCACGAGTGAGTGCGTGAGTGATTGTCAATATTTATTCTGAACCCCCCCCGGTGCGTGCATGAACACACCTAACAACCTCTCTTTTCAATACCCATAACCAAAACCAAAATATTCACAGAATGGCTTACACTATGTGACCAAGGAGTTGATCATAAAGGGTGCAAGAAGCGCAAAATCTTCGAATGAAACTCGACGCCTCCTGCACGAACCAAATATTCTCGAGAATATTCATGGATTTTCGGAATCTGATGCCAAATTTCCCTCCCCCAAACCGGGAATCATCCCTCCCCCCTGCGTGATAAGGGATGGTGTCCGTGTGAGTCTTATATACCCAATGTACGCAATGGACTTGTACATTGGCGTGGAGACATACGCGGTAAAATTTCGCCGTGAGGGAGTGACAGAGTCTATCGCAACCTTGTGGTTCTCTCAGCTCCTCAAGACTCTCCAAATCCTCGAGTCAAAAAACGTTGTGCACCACGACATCAAGCTTGAGAACGTACTCCTTGACGAAAAGGGGAACGTTGCCCTCTCAGACTTTGAGATGTCCGCCGCGCGCAGCGATATAACGGGGAAATACCCTCCGTGTGTTGTTGGTACACCGCTGTACATGGCGCCAGAGATTCTCTGCGGTGAGGATTACGACACGAGCGCAAATCTCTGGTCCTTGGGTATCCTTGCTTTCGAGATGGTGAGCTGTACAAACCCCTGGGACATCGACGTCATGAACACTTCACCAGACAGGATTAAGTACAAAATAATTAACGTCCTTCCGAAGAAGTCACCAATAATGAGCGACTTATATTTTGACCTCATTTCCCGCATCCTGAAAGACAGCAAATCCCGTATATCGCTCGAAGAGGCCCTTCACCACCCCCTCTTTAAATCCATCGATTTCGATAACCTCTACCAGGAGAAACACTTAATACCGGAGATGGAAGCATTCGTTCGTACCGTATCTGAACAGAATCTACATCTCATATACACAAGAACTGAGAACGCAGACACCGGCACAGTCTCATCAGGGACAGCAAGCTCCTCTTCTCCTTCCCACCCTGGCAGATCTATGATCTCTGCCGGTGTCGAGTCGGACTTCGATATCGACGCCTTTGCTATGGGGAAGGTGAAAAAGATCAGCCTGTCTCACTCCTCCAACACTGCCGCGTCCTTACCATCGTCACCATCGCAATCATCGACATCGATAGCGAGATCGACGCCAACCACTTCGTCCAAACACTTGGCCAAACAGTTAGAAGGTAAAAAAACCTCGAAGGTGCCCTACAGACCACCCTCAATAAATAAGCCTTCTTTTAACAACAGGCCAGCTAGGGTAATAGCTTAGTCATTTGTTCCCCATGATTTTCTCCAAGAGCAACGCCGCTGAATTAATAATTAAAAGCGAAAATAAGACGAAAAATAGGGCAGCATAGGTTGTAAAAAACAGAAACCCCCCATTCCTTCTTCTAGTTATTGCATGCAACCCTCGCAACCCTCGCTTAAAAGCTGTCATCGAATCCGAATCCCTTGTCCCTGTTCCCGTCCACCCCCCCATCGTCATTTACATTATCCATCACCCCGCTCTTCTGATATTCCCCAACCCTTTTCTCGAAGAAGTTCGTCTTACCCTGTAGCGATATCATGTCCATCCAGTCGAACGGATTCTTGGTGTTGTAAATCTTCCTGTATCCCAGCTGGCTGACGATTCGATCGCTCACGAACTCGATGTACTGTTTCATCAAGTCCTTGTTCATACCGATTAGAGAGACGGGAAGGGACTCTGTTATGAACATCTTCTCAACATCGACGGCATCCTTTACTATCTCATGTATTATCGCCTCAGATTCCCTCTCCTCACCCTGCAACTTGGAGTACATGAGGCAAGCAAAATCACAGTGAAGTCCTTCGTCCCTACTAATAAGTTCATTCGAAAAAGTCAAGCCAGGCATGAGTCCCCTCTTCTTTAGCCAGAATATCGCACAGAAACTGCCCGAAAAAAATATCCCCTCAACGCAAGCAAAGGCCACCAACCTGGTCGCAAAGGATCTCTTACTCCCGATCCACTTCTCTGCCCACTGAGACTTGAGTCGAATGGCACCCTCCTCCAAATTCGCCCTGTAGAGCTCCTCCCTCTCCTTCTTATCCTCAACGTAACTCTCGATAAGTAGACCGTACATCTCACTGTGTATCGCCTCCATAGCAATCTGAAAACCGTAGAAACACCTGGCCTCAGGCACAGTAACTTCCCCGCAGAACCTCTCCGCGAGATTCTCCATGACGATCCCGTCTGCCCCGGCGAAGAACGACAGAACTTTCTTCACGAACTTGCGCTCGTCGGAGTTCAGGGACTCCTCCCAGTCCTTGCGATCCTGGGACAGGTCAACTTCCTCCACCGTCCAGAAGGAGGCCACGGATTTTTTGTACATGGACCAGATGTCAGGGTTGGTTATTGGGAAGAGGGTAAAGCGTTCACCAGCGCGACCCGTTAGGTGGTGAAGGTACTGTTCAGATGATTTCGATGATTCATCTGATAATTCTTTTGCTCCTGATGGTGGTGCTGGTTCTGGTGCTGCTTCAATTATGGTGGGACCAGATATTCCACTGACGACACCAGCTCCAGAAGCAGATAAATCCCCTCCTCTCAGCAGAGTCTTACCCCTCCCAAAAATGCTAACTCTTCCCATCCCGACCCTCAAATTCCGCCCCAACCCCCCACTGACACCCAGGTACTCAGCAGGAAAACCCCCCTCTCCTCCCCCTACTCTTCCCAAAGACCACTGACCATTTCCCTCCGCTGACCCCCCACCGAGTGACAAGGGTAACACGCTACTTAACAATAACAAGGATAGCAACACAGACAAACACCTAGAGTCGAGCGATACTAACCCTAACGACATCGTTACGTGACCACTTATCCCCAGTCCCCAGTGTCAGTTCCCTTTTCCTCTGTGATTGAGCGAATTTCCTCGATTTTAAAACCACCTGGGAGGGAACGAAATATTTTCAATATCCTGATAGGTAAAAAAAACGAAAATTAGTCCGTAATACTTTCTGAGTCAATGTTTCCCTGGTGTGTGTGCTGCGGACGGAAACCTGCGCTGGAGCAGAAAAGGTCAAATATATATATTTTTGTGACGCCAATATTGACAAGAATATACACAAGAGTCTGCACAACAAAATTCACGATCGAAACCTATAAATCCCAAATTTCCAAAAAATGTCCCTCGCTTCCCTCCTATTCTTTCTCTTGCTGCTGCACTCCACCTCCCCCTCTCCTTCCTTAACCCAATCAAGCTCCGCATCAAATGCCTTGACGTCGTCCCGTCGTTTCGGTCGGTTGATGGTGTGTTGTTTGTGTCCTTCTGGGGAGGTTGTTATTGGGAGGAGAATGCGTGGCGATGGTAAAGAGGATGAGGGTGAGGAGGGAGGAGGATTGGAGAGGAGGATGATAGGTAGCGTTGATGATTACTATTGTGGTGGTGGTGGGGGTGGGGGTGTATATGAATTATCACCGTCATCGTCGTCTTCTTCTGTTCCCTTGGAATCTTGTGATGACTCTCATTCTCTATCGTCTCTACTGAACTCCCAATCCCAAGTGCAAGGACGGTCATCATCATCATCATCATCATCATCATCATCATCGTTTATAATACTATCAGGTCTACCGTCGGACGTATCAATTGCGTCGGAAAACGCGATTAAATTGGCTTGTCGAGAGTGGGAGATTATGGGTGGGAAGGAGGATTATTTTGGTGATTGTCAGGAGGAAGGACAACGAGGAGGAGAAGGTGAAGAAGAAGAAGAAGAAGAAGAAGAAGAAGAAGAAGAACAGCAGCAGCAGCAACGACAACAACAACAACAACAACAACAACAACAACTAGCAGCACCACCAGGAGGCGGAGAACGTTGGAAAAAAACCTGGTGGTACGGACCCTCCGGCATTGGTGGCTGGCTGGGATTCCGCTCTTCCCAGGGAGGAGGAGAAGAGGATGATGAACGGCATCGGCGACAGAGATACGGTCGTCCACTTGCCGTCGAGGGGATATTTATCTCTCCTGCTTTTGCCACCGACGATAATAGTGACAATTACCGTGGAATTGGAGGAAATGTCGTGGAGTATTTCTCACCGTTGACACCGCCGATGAAGTTTTCTTCTTCATCTCCCCCCTCCACAGAACCCTCACCAGTGCCAGAAAAATTACCCTACTGGATATTCGGATGCGACCCCTCAACCCCTCAAATACCCGTAAAAAAATCGATCGAAAACTCGGTTAAATCCAACATGAATACCACGGAAATTATCCTCGCTGTTAAGAGAGCTCTTTTATCTGACGATGGCGATGATGATGATCGCGATTGTGAAGAGGGGAAGGGGAAAGTAAATGGAAAAAATCACGGTGCTGATAGAAGGAAAGTTGTCATTGATGTCATCGGTGGTAAGGAGGGAAGGAGGACGGTATTTGTTTAACATTTTTTGACCGACCAAGAGATCTCTTCTTTGTGGGAGTGACTTGGGAGGTTGGAGATTAAAATGAATGTAGACGAAGATAAAAAAAGAGGACGATGAATGTCTCTCTTTTGACTTAAAGGGGGACCTTTGAAAAGGCAAAAAAATTAAAGTGGTAGTCGAAAGGTAGCTTTGTAAACTTTCCATGGTTCTTTCTTCACATAAAAAACAACGACAATATTCGGTATCAATTACTACCTCAACTCATGCTCTTGGTAGTAAAATCAACCAAAACCGTCCCAGTCGCGCTCCTACCTGTCTCCTCCTCACAGGTGCTCATGTCAGGATTAACAGTCCTAGAAGGCGCCTCTCCAAATGCCTTGTCATCAGGCACGCCGTTAGTGTCTGGGTAGCATATCTCCATGGGTAAGGGAGGGTTCCTCATGAACTTCGAGCCGCCGGGCATGTAGGGATCGCAGTAGGGGTCGGGGTGGGCGTAGGTCTGGAGGGAGGCTTCGGCCTCTTTTATTAAGCGGAGGGAGGCAGAAGGACTGCAGTTGCGGTTCGACTCAAAGAGGCCGCGGATTCGCTACGAATGGGGTGTAGATACAGCCGAATAGGGTTAGTTTTTCTCTCTCTCACTTTCTTCATATCCAGCTCCTCAACACTCCTCTCCTCTCCCCTCCCCTCCCTTTCTCTCTCACCTCTGCCTCATCACAAAAAATGTCTCTATCGACGACCCAGCTGCCCATAAGCTTAAGACTATGCCTGTAAAGCCTCCGGACCTTATCGACGTGGGATAAATTTGGGCCCTTCTGGACGATGTTAGCGCGGACGGACGCGAATGCTGAGTTCATTGTTGTTAGATTTTTGTATGTATCAGGGACGGGAGAGGGTTGGGCCACTAGTCTTGGCTGTTTTGGGGATAATGGAGGAGAAACGTGTGCGAGTGTATCACGGGAGTCGGCAGTGTCAATCCAACTGACAGATCGGACCAAGGGGAGAGAGTGAGGAGAAAATAAGGGTGGGCTGTTCGGACAACCTTTCAGAGTTCAGGTTTGTGTTTATCGATACCGCCAGCGAATATTATAATTGATCAGGGTCGTGACCACGTAGAGATATGGTATACGAGCGTTTTTAAGTACTTAGAGTTCCGTGGGTAGTCGACGAAAAGTCTGGCTAGGAGTGGTCAATTTTTGTTCGGTTTATTGTACTTTGCTCACACGTTTGTTGTTGTTTGAACCCAAAGAGTTCCGAAGGGCTCCTAATCCCCAACGTCGTACTCTCCTATCACCCCTTGCACGCTGCTCTGCTTTTGCTGCTCTTTTTTCTTAAACTCCCTTTTCTTTGAATCATGTTGGCCCTGTTATCCCTCTCCTTCCTCCCCCTCATGGCCTCTGGGTTCTACTTCCCCGGTGTTGACCCGTTATCGTTCAGTTCCGGCGATCCTGTCGAACTTAAGGTGAACAGCTTGACATCTGTCCATACCCAGTTACCAATGGATCACTATTCCAAGGCGTTCTGCAAGCCCTCTGGAGGTCCTGTGTCTGCCTCTGAGAACCTAGGGGAGTTCCTGACCGGTAATAGGATACAGACGAGCCCTTACACGCTCGCGATGAAGGAGGAGAAATTCTGCCAGGTGCTCTGCCAACAGCCTCTGAACAAGGAGGAGGCCACTGGTTTTTACGACACTATAAGATATGAGTACAATCAGCACTGGATCATTGACAATTTGCCGAGCGCAAGTCTTGTCATCAGTCAGAACATGATGTACACCAACTACGCCGGTGGTTTCCCCGTGGGTTTTTTGGACACTGACAAGAAGGCCTACATTTTCAACCACGTCAAGCTGATTGTTGAGTACCACCAAGTAGTCCCCGAGGAGGAGTTGTTCCGCGTTGTCGGTTTCTTCGTGGAGCCGATCTCGGTCAAACACAAGTACGCTGACGGTTTTAAGTGGGACGGCAAGGCAGCGGAGGGGTTCACGCATTCCCTAGAGACGTGTTCCTCCACCACCATGATCAACGCTGATGACGTGAAAGAGCTCCAGGTCATTGCCGAGGGCGAGGAGATTCTCTTCACCTACGACGTGCTCTGGACGGAGTCCGAGACGAGGTGGGCTAGCAGGTGGGACATCTACTTGTCCATGGACAATGCAATTTCCAGCACCATTCACTGGTTCTCCATTGTGAATAGCCTCCTCATCATCCTCTTCCTCTCGGGAATGGTTGGCATGATTTTGTTCCGCAACTTGAGACGGGATATTATGGAGTATAACAGGCTGCAGACGGACGAGGAAAAGGCGGAAGAGCGCGAAGAGAGCGGTTGGAAGCTTGTCCACGCGGATGTTTTCCGTCCCCCCTCCTCTCACCCCATGCTTTTCTGTGTCTTTGTTGGCACCGGGACTCAGTTCATCATGATGACCCTGGTCACCATGTTTTTTGCCTGCCTTGGATTCCTCTCCCCCGCCCGCCGAGGCTCCCTGGTGATGATGGTTATCGTCATGTATGTCCTGTTCGGTGCAACGGCTGGCTACACCTCATCCAGGCTATACAAGAGCTTCAGGGGCAGGGCCTGGCAGCGCTGCACGGTTCTGACAGCAACCCTCATCCCCGGAATGGGATTCTGCCTCTTCCTCTTTTTCAACACCTTCCTCTCCATCTACCACTCCACTGGGGCCGTGCCATTCCTCCAGCTGCTCTCCATTGCTGCTCTCTGGTGTTGCGTCAGCATCCCTCTGGTCTTCTTTGGGGCCTTCTTCGGATACAAGTACGACATGCTAGAGTACCCTACTGTTACTTCGAGCATACCCAGGGAGATCCCTGAGCAGCCTTGGTACTTTAGCACCCCCACTTTGGTTCTTTTAGGGGGTATCTTACCCTTTGGGGCTGCTTTTGTGGAGCTTTTTTTCATCATGAGCAGGTGAGTAAAATTGTGACGTTCCTGTTCTTAAATAATTTATTGGCATTCCTTTTTCTCCCCATCCTCACCCTCTTTTTCCTTCCGCTATCGAAACACAACTCCTACCATGGCATCACTCCCTCCTCGTAGCATCTGGATGGACCAGTACTACTATGTCTTTGGTTTCACATTCCTAGTATTCTTGATCCTAATCATAACCTGCAGTGAACTGAGCATGCTCCTATGCTACTTCCATCTCTGCAGCGAGGATTATCACTGGTGGTGGCGCAGCTTCCTCACATCTGGATCCACCGCTTTGTATGTCTTTGGCTACTCCTTCATCTGGTTCCAGAAGCTCGAGCCCAGCAGCATGTTCATCACTTATCTCCTGTACTTCGGGTACATGTTTATGGTCAGCTTTGTGCTCTTCCTTGTCACTGGAACTGTTGGTTTCGCCAGCTGTCTGTGGTTCACAAAGAAGATCTTCGGGTCCATCAAGGTCGACTAACTTGATTAATTGAATGACGTCTTTTCGAATAAAGTGATTGGGAGTATGAAATAAATAACAAGAGAGATGGTTGACTTTAAACTACCGACTAAATTTGGGATTTTATTATGAGAGCAGATCGCTTGGCTGTGGGATGACTTAACTGTCAGACAATGCGACATTTTGGAGTGATTTGACACACAACACAACACAACCTCTCAGCCTTTTAAATCAACACTGAAAGGCTGCCGCTAGAAAAGCTAGATAGACCTCAGCCCCAAACTAATCCTCTGGCCGGAGAAGGAAAAGAATCGATTCTGAAAGGGGAATAAATCCCCTGTCCCCCTTACATTCATTCCGAAATCAGGCAGGTGGGACAAATCGTTTTGTTTTTTGACCCAACAGAAACCAAACAACCAAACCTTAAAGCATCGAAAGTTAAGTTAATTCATTCTCCTGACTACAACAATATCACTGTAGGATGGTGATGCTTCAGCAAACTTCGCTTGACAAGGAGGAGAAGAGAATCTTGGCCATGAGGGCCCGTGCTCAGTCTCGCACGGAGAGGTTCCTCAATGCTCGTTCAAGGACAATCGGAGTCGACGTTGAAGGCCTGAACCAACAAGTGGAAGAGAAGCGGCAGTTGCGTGAAGCTGAGAGGAAAGCTGATGCTGATCAGGGTAAGTCAGGGGAACTCACTGATTGGCTTTTTCATCCAAGGCCGCCCCTTAGTGCTTTGAAACGCAAACTCCCCATCTGCTTTGAAAAGCTACCCCCATCATCTCAATAGTCCACTTAGCCCCCCCCTCCCCCGCCTCACCAAACCTGCCTTTATAAATCACCCCAACCCATCTAACCCATACCCCACCATTCCTACCACCCTCACCCCCTCTCCTCCTCCTGCACTCTCTCCCTCCTTCACAGCTGCTTATGACCAACACATCGGCCGTGTCTTGGAGCAAAACGAAGCCGATGACCGTGCCCATCGATTGGCCGAAATGCACCGCCTTCGTGATGACCTGCTTGCCCATGCTCAGCTTCCCAAGAACACATGCGAGAAGATGGGCGTGCCCATCGACCCTGAGAACTGCGGAACTGGGGCCGCTCAGTATTTCTCCGGGGAGGACAAGTTGCGAGAGGAGAGGATCAGGATACAGCAGGCGCAGATGAGGCAATGGACGTCCCAGCAGATTGCGGAGAAGAACGCTCGGTCTACGGAGATAAAGGAGGAGTCTCTGCGTTATGACCAATATCTCAATGCAGTCGACCAGATGCGTGGAACAATTGAGGACGAAACAGCGCAGGAAGTATCCAAAAGGCGCATGATGGTGAGGCAAGAGAATGAGAATGCCGCCAAATGGAAGTCCGAAGAACGCCAGAGGTTGAGTCAGCTCAACGATCAACTTAATGATATGGAAGCAGACTCCATGAGGAAGAGTGCCTTCCTCAATGAGGATACTGAATACGGTAAAAGTGCACTGGCTGACTACCGTGTGCGCCCCGATAACTTTAAGGGATACAATAAGGAACAGATTGCATACATCTTCAAGGGTAACCAGAAGGTTCAGATGGATCAGATGGAACAGAAGCAGAAGGAAATTGAGGAGGACATGGCATGGGCTGCGCACCAGGAAAATGTTTCCCGTGTTATGGAGGCGTCAGAGCAGCAAGACAAGGAGCACAGGGACTACATGAATAAGCTCCAGACTGAAGATATTCAGAGACAGAGAGCCGAGCTAAAGGCAAAGCAGCAGAAGATGAAAGAGGACAAATTTGGAGCCATCGGCGAAGGGTTCTTCCAAGGCTTTGGCACTAGCTGCCGATAGAAGGTGATCGATGACGACTCGTCCCAAGTTTATGTTTTTATGTGTGGTTAATATATAATAGCTGTGATGCTGTACCTTTAGAAGCGTACAATTCTACTATTATTACTATTATTTATTTCCTTGTTCCACCCAACTCCCACCAATTTTGATGAGTAAAATAGTCACTGTACTGTGGGCTTGATGCGTTTGTCCGCAAGAATCGAACCCTCATCATCATAAATTGCAGCCACATGGTCATCGGGGCGGACAAGAGCAGCAAACACACCGCGTTGCTCCGCGAAAGTCACTGGAGTTTCTACATGAATTACTTCCAAACCGATTCCCCAAAATGTTGACGGTGGCATGTTCATTTCCATCTTTCCAAATACCAGCAGAGTGAAGGCACATTTACCCCCCCTCAGCGATATCCCAATAGAAGAAAAAGCATTCCCGTTTTCCATCCCCCCCTCCTCATCTTCCCCAGTCTGTTTCAGCATAAAGTGTGGGATTCTGTGCCCGACAGTCAACTCAGGGACATAATCATCTGTGTCACTGCCTGTTCCCTCCACAACACGCCCCTCTCCACACTTATTTTTGTCATAAAAATAACCTAACTCGTACTTGGGAAATAAAAGGGGCAAGCCAACTCCTCCTTGCCGCTGCAGGACGTCTTCAAACCTCTTCTTTGCGATTTCGAGAGCCCAACCCCCAGATTTCAACACTGCCAAGGGTGCCATGGCAGTATCCATCAAAAAGTTGAAAGAATTCTGCTGCAGCTGTAGGGGTATGGTACTCTGCGATTTACTGAGCTTGACGAGTGCCTTAGGATATTCTGCGTCAAGACCGATCGCCTTGGCGATCTCGAGAGTCCTCTCGTAGTTTCTCACACTCAGTGCCAAATATTGGCATGCCACCCCTCTCCTCTCCACTTCGTAAGACGAAAGGAGGGAGATTCTGTGTTCGTCATTCCTCTCACAAACTGCGAGTTTCCACGCCAAATTATGGGCATCTTGAATCCCACAGTTCATACCGAAACCCCCAGAGGGCGGGAAAAGGTGCGCCGCGTCTCCGGCCAGAAAAACTCGTTTGGTTTCGTTAGAGTAAGAGTGAGCTACAGAGTTAGTCATTACCCAGTTCGAGACAGAATTGATTTTCACATCGTCTTCCTCGACTCCGAGGCCCCTAGCAACGAGCAGTCGACAACGTTCTGGTGTGTATGCTGCGAAATCCTGTAGTGGAGGGAACCATGGGATTTGGCAAACCCATTCTCCCTTACGCAAATCCAAGGCAACAAATGCACCCACAACAATTTCATTGTACACGAAGTATAGCATCGAGCTATTACCCTTCTCGAGAAATCTATCATTTAACTTTTCACCAGTCGAGAAATTTATATTTATCATGTGTTGATTGCTGTCATTTACGTCATCATTCATCATGGGTATTTGAAGGAGAGACCGAGTGATGGAGTGCGACCCGTCACACCCGATCAAGTATTTCGAATGAATGTTAAATTCACCATTAGTGTGGTGCGGGGATTTAAAACTTGAGACAATGCCAGTCTTATCATCCATCTCAACAAAGGAGGAAAGCTCACTCTCATACATACGATTCTTTCCACTGTCTGGGTCTTCATCATCTTCCATCCACCTCAGCAATCGCTCCAAACCTAAGTGGACTGGAAAATATTCGCTCCAGCCTCGCATCTTACTCACAATTTGTGGAGCGAACTGATTTAACCGAGCAAAATGACCAGTCATTGGGAGGGCTGCACTACAGTACGTAAAATGTGACCATTGGTCAAGTGGGGGGCAAAGAGAGTCATCGTTTCCACCCGCCGTCGAGGACGCGACCAAATCACGACCCCACAGGTTGTTCAGAATTTCAACGCTGCGCGTGTTGATAAAATGGGCGCCCCCTCTATGTTTGACTGCATTCTTTGCTCGTCGAGGGTGACGCTCTACCACCAAATTGTCCACCCCAAAAGTTGACAGGATCTTAGAGAGTGTCAAACCAGTAGGACCAGCACCGACAATCAGAGCTGTAGTTTTTCGAAGTGGTGCCGACATTGAAACTTGGAGAAGTTCGATGATGATGTCCACAACAAATCTGAGCCAGTGCAGTGAAGGGGGATGATGCTGCCTAGACGAGATAATATTTTGTCAGCTTATAACAAGGGACTTTGACAAACCGTGAAAACGAAAAACCTACTATAAAGATCCTTTTGGGCCAAGTGGACTGGGCAATCTTTTTTTCTTCCGAATTAATTTCTAAACCAACAGCGCTCCGACGGCCCACAGGGTCGGAAACATTCCCTACCTCTTCTAGACCTCCTCCTCACATACCCAAATAAGACCAATATCCTTCGATTCTGACAAGTATCTCTGAATTGGTGTGATTGAGCACCTCTTTCAACTTCCCCCCGCTTATTTGCAAAATGCTGATGATACGACTACTGCTTGCAATTTGCTTTGCGAAAGCATCTTCTTCCTCTCTACCTAGTGGCGAAGAAGTACTATGTGACGACATTTCAGATGACTGCATTCATTTATCGATAAATGACCACCCTAATGATGCGCTCCTCCCTTCGTCGTTGCTCCTCAGCAGCGAATCGCTTCTCTCACGGGCAAAAATGCCCCAAAAAAGTACATCTCACTGCATGATGATTGATGCGGGGAGTACTGGCACCCGCCTGCACATATACGAGTTCGAGAAGCGACACTTTACTACCCTGCCCCCTCCCCTTTCCTATCCATTTGCGGAGGAGAGCCACTGGACGTCGCGGGTTGCCCCTGGTATATCCGTCTTTGCAGACGTTGAGGAGGACGATGAGTTAGAAGAGAAGATGAGAGATTATTTTCGTCCGTTTTTTGCTTTCACGACGACGATACTAGGCGAGAAGGAGGCAGAGTGGGCGACATTTCCTATCTACTTGAAAGCGACAGGAGGAATGCGTGCCCTGTCGACATCTTCTCGCAACCGTGTGATCACTACTGTCCGCAGCATTTTTGGAGACCCAACTTTTAATCCTTTTTACTTCACTACCGAGCAAGCTCGAGTCATTTCGGGGGAGGAGGAGGCCATTTATGGATGGACTGGTATTAACTTCCTTATGGGGACACTTCTGAATAACACCAGAGGGGAAGGGACTGTCACGGATGTGAATAAAACGTTCGGAGCACTTGATATGGGGGGAGCGTCTACGCAGATAAGCTTTTACGAGCCGAATGAGGACGTTATGAGCAACCTCTTCAAAATGCAACTGGGGGCCAGCAAGCACTGGAATGTGTATGCGCACAGTTTCCTCTACTTTGGTAATGACTTGGCAAGGGAAAGAGTCGGTGCTCGCATTGTGTACAATTACGAGAACGAGCAGATGGAGGGATCTGATCGAATCTCGGCTTTCCTCCGAGACTCCGAAGTTGGTCTCCGGCGTCTCCAAGACGAGCATCTCTACGAAACTTCTCTCAATTCTACCTCAAAGACGAAAATTTACAATCCCTGTCTCCCTGGCGCCGCTGAAAAAACATTTCGCTCCAGGATCCGCTTCAACCCATCTGGTATCGAAAGCTGGTCTCAATCTATTGAGCCCTATAAATATACCTTTGTCGGTGGTTCCTCAGGCGGAAACTTCGAGGAGTGTGCCAACTTGGCCAGGACGCTTCTCCGGAAAAATGCGAATGAATGGTGCAATTTTGAACACAAGGGCGACTGCAGCTTTGCTGGGGTGTACCAACCACCTCTGCCTACTCAGTCGCGACATTTTGGAGAATTTTTCGGTTTTGCGAATTACTTGAAACTGTGGAAGTTTCTGCGGCTGAAGCCCCGATCTACCTTGGAGGAACTTAGGAACGGGGGAAGGTCCATCTGCGCCATGTCCGAGACAGATTTGGGTAAGTTTGCAGGGGACAAATATTTGGATGAGAACGGCAACCCTGTGGCGACGAACTCTGATTACTGTTTCCTAGCTTGTTATGCCTTTGAATTGTTACACACTGGGTATGGTTTCAAATTGGACGACCACATCACAGTCGCAAATGTCATAAATGGTCAGAAGGTGGGCTGGGCGCTCGGATCGGTCCTTTACGAGATAAATGCGCTCCCGTGGAAATATAATGACGAAGCCACGAGAGACACTGGGCTGGGACTTAGCATGGTTGTAATGTCTCTGATCGGGTTTTTAGTCGTAGTAAGTTATCGGCTTTACAGAAGTTCACGACAGCTAGGGGAGTTGCGACAAAAGGTTGAAGGGGCCAAATCTGACCCCAAAGAATACTCAAGCCTCTTGTAAAGGTGGCTAAAAATTAATGCTTAATGCGGCTACAGTTAACAGCACAAACGTGCTTCCTACCTCCATTCTTCAAATAATTTACGCACGCACGTTTTGGTCCACATCAAGGCGTGATCCTATTAGGGTCACGAGGGAACATGGACGCTTTTCTGACGTTGTCCAGGCCAAGGTAGAGAAAAACAACTCTATCAAGGCCGATTCCAGCACCAGCATGGGGAGGGATCCCGTGTTTAAAGCTATTTACGTACGATTGGATCGGCTCGGGACTAGGCGTGCGTGAGTGCGTTGTGACTTTTGACTGTACACGAGCGAGAGGGCAGAGGCATGGCACTTACCTTATTCCTTTTGCCTTCAGATTCTCTAACATCTGAGGAACGTCATGGACACGCTGGGCTCCGCTGCAAATTTCTTGTCCGCGAATGAACATGTCATAAGAGTTGCTCAAACGCTTATCTTCCGGACAAGGCATAGTATAAAATGGCCTAATGGAAGCAGGATATTTGTCCAGCATAAAAAAATCTGTGTTGTGTTTTTCTTTGACTGCCCTTCCTAATGCGAGTTCCTATGATAGACGTGCGATGGTTAGGATTTGATAGATGGTTAGGGTTAGCATGCAAGTAGAATGCATATGCTGACGTACGCAATCGCTCAGCTGGACTCGATTCTGCTAAGTTCATTTTCCCGTTCTCACCTGCTCGCCAGTTAAATCTTGGAATCCGTCATCCATGTCATATCCCAGATTTTTCAAAATCTCAACCCCCTCGCCCCAGTGAATCACACAAGGTTTCTCCGTGAATACTACCGGTTCAGAATAGTACTGCTTGCGAATGACTGCAAGCTCCTTTGCAAAATTCTTTTCTAAACCGTCGAAAATGTGTTTGAACATGTCGTGGGCAACAACTAAGGCCTCTTCATAATGCTCATGAATGGCCATCTCAAAGTCCAACCCAGTGAACTCGCACAGATGACGCCTCGTGTTGCTATTTTCGGCGCGAAAAACTGGCCCGATCTCGAATACCCTTCCAAAGTCAGCCGAGATTGCCATCTGCTTGTACAGCTGTGGAGACTGAGCTAACATGGCCTTTGTGCCAAAGTAATCTGTGGTAAAAACGCCAGCACCGCTCTCACTCTCACCAGAAATGAGCTTGGGCGTCTGAATCTCCATGAAGCCCTGCTGGTACAAGCTCTCACGATAGAGCTGACACACACCGCTCCGAATCTTCATGATGGCGTTGTTGGCAGGCACTCGGAGATCAACCCAACGGTTGTTCAGCCTAAGCTCCTGGCCGAGCCTGGCAAACGGACGGTCCGTCTCCTCGCTCTCAAGGATTTCAGCTTCACTCTTGCTTGCGTCCTCGATCTCAAAAGGAAGGTTGGAATCGGCGACATTCACAGCATGGATACGGTGGACTTGTAACTCCACGTCTTGCTTGCTGGTGGACTTAACAGGCGACTGAGGCTTGACAACCTCGGCTTGGACATCACATATGCTCTCCAAAGTTAAGGTTTTCAGGTATTTGACCATCCTAGCGTCGTCAGGATCGTCAGATTTTTTGAAGAAAACCCCCTGAACAGTGTTCAGGGCATCGGAACGCAACACAAGGAAACAACTTCCCCCTTTTATCCGAATTGAATGTAGCCTCCCTCGAACCCAGATTCTCCCATCAGCAAGGGAAATATCTTTGATCGCGGTGAACTCCCTCCTACTCCAATTCTCTCGACTCTGTACCAGCTCGTAGTCCCCAAATGGGAGATTTTCGTTATTGGAATCATCGTTGGAATAATACACCTCTTCAAACGCCGTCGACGACGTCGTAGCTGCCGCCTGCTGCTGCTGTTTCTTTAGTGCCTTCTGACGTTTATACTCTTCCTTCTCGGCCTTTCGCTTCTCGCGAGCAGCCTTGACCTCTTCCGGAGTGAGATTGTTGGAGCCAGCACTTGTGCTGAACAAGGATATTTTCTCAGCCGACGAGCGCACAAAACCTCCACCCGATCGTCCCACTCTTAGCAGTCGGCTAGCCGACACAACCGAGCCCCGGCCTCCACCAACCCTCCCTAAGTTGGCCGACGATGAAGCCAGATTCAGAAGAGCCATCGTAGGGCGCATGATAGATAGAGAAATCAATAGGAGCTTAACTTGAGGGCCGAGCATGTACACAAACTACAAAGAAATTTCAGATAGGAATGGATTTTTTGAACAGGGGGTAAAATTTTAAGTGCCAAAAAAAGTGGCCGATAAAATCATAAAATCCGCTGGAGCCAGTCAACGGAAATACGCTGATTGTGTTCCCTAAATTCCCCCCCCGACATAAACGATAATATGGCTGACGACGAAGCTCTTGCGGACTACGAGGAGGTAAAAAAATAGATGATTGGCTTGTGCCTTTGCGTTAAACGTCCTGCTTGTGAGTTCGGCGAGGAGCACTCTCTCCGCTCCACACCGTTCCCCTTCTCTACCATCTGCGGTCCTAAACTCTGCTTTTGCGATCGATACTTCTATCCCCCCAGCCCCCACAACCCGCCCCCCCCTGAACGCCTCCCTTGCCTTTGACTGCATTTCCCCCTCTTGTCTTTATCTTCCCAAATCTAACCAACCCCAATCTTATTGTTGTACTTCTGTTTCTAGGACGAGGAGACCACCGAGGTCGTTGCGGACTCCGGAAAGGAGACAAAGAAGGGGCACTACGTCGGCATCCACGCGTCTGGATTCAACGACTTCATCCTGAAGCCTGAGTGCCTCAAGGCTGTTGTTGACTGTGGTTTTGAGCACCCCTCTGAGGTCCAGCACGAATGCATTCCCCAGGCCGTACTTGGTATGGACATTGTCTGCCAGGCCAAGAGTGGTATGGGAAAGACTGCCGTATTCGTGCTTGCTACCCTGCACCAGCTGAACCCTGTGGATAAGGAAGTGAGCGTTCTTGTTCTCTGCCACACCCGCGAGCTGGCTTTCCAGATTGCGCACGAGTATGAGCGCTTCAGCAAGTATCTACCCAGCGTCAAGACTGCTGTATTCTACGGAGGAGTGAAGATTGAAATGAACCGTGATGTATGCAAGAATGAGACTCCTCACATTGTTGTGGGAACCCCTGGAAGGATTCTGGCTCTTTTGAGGGAGAAGACTTTGCACTTGGATAAGGTTAAGCACTTTGTCTTGGATGAGTGCGATCGCATTTTGGAGAAGCTCGACATGAGGCGTGATATCCAGGAGATCTTTAGGTGAGTGTTTTGGATGTCTTGAGTGTTTTTTGGCTTTGTCTCGTTGAGTTTTTATTCTTGTGAAAAAAGAAAGAAGACGCTAACTTACCGCCCCCTTTCTGCCTTCTCCTCCGCCACTTAGGGCCACCCCCCACGAGAAGCAGGTCATGATGTTCAGCGCTACACTTTCCAAGGAGATCCGACCCGTTTGCAAAAAGTTCTGCCAGGACCCCATGGAGATTTACATCGATGATGACACCAAGCTTACTCTTCATGGTCTTCAGCAGTATTACATCAAGCTTGCCGAGTCCGAAAAGAACCGCAAGCTCAACGATCTCCTTGATACTCTCGAGTTTAACCAGGTTGTCATCTTCGTCAGCAAGCTCCAGCGCGCTAACGAACTCAACAGGTTGTTGGAGGAATGCAACTTCCCCTCAATCTGCATTCACAGTGGCATGACCCAGGATGAGCGCATCTCTCGCTACAAGAGTTTCAAGGAGTTTGAGAAGCGCATCTTGGTTGCCACCGATCTCTTTGGCCGCGGAATCGATATTGAGCGTGTCAACATTGTGATCAACTACGACTTTCCCGATGACAGCGATCAGTACCTTCACCGTGTTGGCCGTGCCGGTCGTTTTGGGACTAAGGGTCTTGGCATCAGCTTCATCAGCAGTGGCCCGGACCAAGAGATTCTCGACAAGATTCAGAGTCGCTTCGAGACCAGTATTCCCGAGATCCCTGATGAGATCGACTGCAGCAGCTACATGGCCACGTAAAGGTGTGGATGGATTTATAAATTTCGACGACCAAGAACAGGAAAAACGTTAGCAAAAGAAAGGCAACTTCCTCCTCTCGTTATTTGTCTACTTATACGTTTGCTTGCTTCTCTTTATTCTTTTTTCAGCTGTACCTGTCGAACTCGTTTTGGGCTGATTTTGAAGCACTCTCAGTCATGATCTTCTCTGCCCTGTTGATATTCGTGACAGTCGTAGCTGCCTTCTTGAACAGACTCTTCAAGGCACCCCCAAGGGCCTTCCCTACGCCCCCCGCGCTATCGGTGACAACCTTGGCCGCCTCTTTTTTCTTCGGCCCCCCGCCTTCCAAATACTCCCCCTCGTCAAGCATTTTCTGAAACAAAAAGTTGATGCTCTGTTTGCTACTAACACTGGACGGCCTGAAAACAAGCAAGCTCTCAACTGTGCTTTTCCTACCAGAATTAATAGCATAATTAAAGGGAGTCTCCCCATTATTATCCCAGATGCTCTTTTTAGCTCCGCACAACAGCATTATCCTCGTCATATGCGTCCCCCCTCTTCTCGCTGCGTGATGCAATGCGGTGGCACCGTTCTTGTCTCTCTGATCCACTACGCTACCCCTGGTCATCAGCATCATGGCCGCCTCGCTTTTGCCGTGCATGCATGCTACATGCAATGGAGTCCAGTTGTTGTTGTAGGTTGTCTTATGAATATCACACCCCTTGGCCAAGAGCCATCCAATTCGCTTTGTATTTCCGCTTTGAGCAGCCAAATGTAACAAAGTGAAACCCTCGCTCTGATTTCCGTCCTGCTGACAGTGAATGTCTGCTTTCATACTCAGCAGTGTTGCCAGCGTCCTATTGTACTTCGTGATGGGATCGTCAATCACCCCCAACATTTTTCCAACCATACTTAGTCCTGTTTTGTCAGCTAGCGACTTTACCTTTTTGCCGCTAGCATAATCCGCTTCGTCCCTCTCCACTCCGAGGTCTGCTTGTAACAATCCCTCAAAACAGCATTGCAAGGGTGTCTTCCCTTCTGGAGTCCGTCCGTTAACATCCAACCTTTGTTGACCTTTCATGACCCGCTGCGCAAAGCATTTCACTACCAGAGCATTATCGCCGTCGTATGCACCTCCTTCCAGATCGTCTATGGTATAAACTCTGTACCGCCGACGCCACGCCCGCATGAGCTCCATATAAATTGCAAACAATACGACGTAGATTAAGGCTAACTTTTCCATCACAAATGACCTCACAATTTCGTAAGCATGCTGGAAGACATTGTCGTATGTGTTGCCTGTGTTGTTTGCTCCTTCCATGGCAAGCAGGCGAGCTGCCGTACGCTTGGCTTTATACCTTTTGTAGGGAGGAATCAACAAGAATGGGTATTCCAACACCATGAGAGTGAAATAAATTCCGTCAGAGAGTTTTTGAATGACGAAGTCGCGACGTCTGAGAATTGTTTTGAGTGATAGTAAGTATGCATTTTTGAAAGGTTAGTGGGGTCTTAATACCAAGATTCACCACATTCAATAGTAGTTACT
>Ga0115555_1000247_pt1 | contig 36264 bp, 35 predicted proteins | sample COGITO_mtgs_1104_2_FD_87285 | JGI IMG/M metagenome (GOLD analysis project Ga0115555, IMG submission 87285) | Pelagic marine microbial communities from North Sea - COGITO_mtgs_110407 | ecosystem: Environmental > Aquatic > Marine > Epipelagic | place: Germany:Helgoland, sampling site Kabeltonne... | reverse complement strand
TTCGTCGAGCGCGCCACGACTTACCAAAGAGGTCAAATCTCAGGTGGCAGCTTTAGGTGGTACATTAGCTAGCTCCAGTCAGGATGCTGCTTATATAATCACTTTAAAGGAAGAGCGCTTTGAAAAATCAGTATTAAGTGTTTCTGCAGATACTGGTAAGGTTGAAGAATATCAAGTCGTTCTGAATGCCAAATTGAACGCCGCATATCCGAATGGGAGCAGTATTATAGAAAATGATAACGTTAGAGTAACACGAGATTTTATCTTTGATGAGAGTGACGTATTAGGTAAGTTCTCTGAAGAAAGTCTTCTTGAAGATGATTTAATTCGAAGTGCTGCAAGCAAGGTTCTGCGACGACTACAAGCCTTATTACCTGCAACTAAGTAATTCCGAGTTAAATGCGATTGCGCCCCGAACAGTTGGAGATGCACTTGCAACGTACAGCGTTGGGACCGATATATTTTGTGAGTGGTGATGAGCCGCTACAAAAGCTGGAATGTGTTGATCAAATAAGAGCGTCAGCCCGCACTCAAGGGTATGATGAACGCATTGTGTTTAATGTCGATAAGTCTTTCGATTGGTACTCGATTAATCAGGCCACTGATAATTTATCATTATTCTCTAGTCGGCGAATTATTGAGTTACGTATGTCATCACCCAAACCTGGCAAAGAAGGCGGTCGTGTTTTATCAGAGTATGCAGAACAGATAAATAAAGATAATTTACTGGTTATCACCTCAGAGAAAGTGGATAAAAGTGTTCAAAACACTAAATGGTTTAAAGCAATAGAAAAGAAGGCAGCGATCATTCAAGTTTGGCCTATCAATTCAGTACAATTATCTAACTGGATACAATCAAGTGTTCAGGCTAAACAAAAACGACTTTCGTTAGATGCGGCAAGATTGATCGCACAACGTGTAGAAGGCAACATGCTTGCCGCAAAACAAGAAATTGAAAAATTGGTGCTTCTCGTTGATAAGGACGATATCGATATTGAAGATGTTATCAATGCGGTGGCAGATAGTTCACGTTTCGATGTCTTTGACATGATCGAAAGTGCGTTTCTTGGTGATTCAGATCGAACCTTGATAATGTTACATGGTTTAAAAAATGAAGGAACTGAACCAATGGCTTTATTTGGTGCTCTGATGTGGGAGTTTCGACGAGTATGTACTATTGCCCATCAACATGAATCTGGAGTAAGTCTAGAGAATTTATTTCATTCTTATCGATTATGGGATCAAAAGAAACGGCCAATGAATGCAGTTTTAAAACGTCACTCGAGTAAATCTTTAGATCAACTATTAAATTATTGTGCGTTAATTGATAAAACTTTAAAAAGTAGTCAAAAATCTCAAGTATGGGACCAGTTTAATATACTATTATTGGCAATAGCGGGCATTAATATGACAAACTTTCAAAAAGTATAAACGATGTAAAAAATAGAAGTATAAAGATGGATATAAAGAAATACATATACGGTCTGGGCAAACTTGCGAGACTATCGGCCGATCTAATGGCACGGGCAACAACTGCGCAAAAGAATGATGCATTAATCGCTATTGCCGAAAACATACAAAAATATCGCCCTCTTCTGACTAAAGCTAATAATGAAGATTTAAAGCTCGCAAAAGAAAAAAATATTGAAGCTGCATTAATTGATCGGTTAGAACTGACAGACTCACGAATTGATTGCATGTCAGAGGGCCTCAGTCAAATTGCATCTCTCACTGATCCTATCGGCACCATAACTGATCTAGCTATGCGCCCAACCGGTATTCAGGTAGGCAATATGCGCGTACCTTTAGGTGTTGTTGGAATAATTTATGAATCTCGACCGAATGTGACTGCAGACGCCGCGGGTCTTTGTCTGAAGTCAGGCAATGCAACAATCTTACGTGGTGGTTCTGAAGCCTTAAACTCAAATCAGGCTATCGCAAAATGTATTCATATGGGGTTAGTTACTGCCAATTTACCGCAAGAAGGCGTGCAAATTATTTCTACGACAGATCGTGCAGCTGTTGGCGAATTGCTTGGCATGTCAGAGCATGTTGACGTTCTTGTCCCACGTGGCGGTAAAAATTTGATTGAACGCGTTAGTGCGGAGGCGCGAATGCCTGTGATAAAACATTTAGATGGTATTTGTCATGTCTATGTCGATAATGATGCTGATATTGAAAAAGCTGTTAGCATTGCTTTGAATGCAAAAACACAACGCTATGGCACTTGTAATACGATGGAATGTTTATTAGTGGCGCGTTCAATTTCGTCTGCTGTACTGCATAAACTAGCGCCTTTATATAAAGAAGCTGGTGTTGAGATTCGCGGTTGTAAAGAATCGATAAAATTATTTGAAGATATTAAACTCGCTACCGAAGAAGATTATGGTACAGAATATTTGGCACCTATCATGTCGTTAAAAATTGTAGAAGATGTTGATGAAGCTATGCAGCATATTTCTAAGTTCGGCTCTCAGCATACTGACGCAATCGTCACTGAGAGCATAACAACATCTCGTCGTTTCTTGAGAGAAGTCGATTCAAGCTCGGTGATGGTCAATGCATCAACTCGTTTTGCTGATGGTTTTGAATATGGCCTTGGTGCAGAAATTGGTATCAGCACCGATAAATTCCACGCACGTGGGCCGGTTGGTCTGAAGGGGCTCACTTCAAAAAAATACATTGTGATAGGAGATGGACATATTCGAACGTGATGGTGTAATTTTATTATCGTACTATTACTTGCGAAACTTACATTCAATGTCCTTATTTTTTAAAACATGCCATTAATCGGTGTTCTCGGTGGTACATTTGATCCGATCCATAATGGACATATACGTCTCGCACTTGAAGCTAAAGAACAACTTAGTCTAGATCACGTGAGATTAATACCTCTGAATTTTCCGCCACATCGTTCCAGACCTATCGCTAGCAGTCTCCAAAGACGTAAAATGATAGAATTGGCTATAGACAATGAAGAATGTCTTCGCATAGATTTACGTGAACTCGATAACGATGAGACTTCTTATTCGATCAACACACTTAAATCATTAAGATATGAGTTCATTGATGATACTTTGTGTTTAATCTTGGGCAGAGATGCTTTTAATAAGATTGATAGATGGAAGGACTGGAAAAAGTTACTGAATTATGCACACATCATAGTCGCAAATCGTCCAGGCGAGTCTGATGAGCCTAAAGCTCAGGAACTAAAGCAATGGATTAAACAACATCAGACTAATCAGCTTACAGCACTTAATGAAAAACTATGCGGTTATATTCATTTTATTAATATACCCATGTTGGATATATCATCAAGTCTAATCCGTAAGAGACATATTGAGCGTAAAGTAATTGCCCAGTTTTTATCAGTATCAACACAAATTTATATTAAAGAAAATAATCTTTATCAGGAAACTGTATGAATATTGAAAAATCTATAGATACAATCTTAAAAGTATTAGAAGATAACAAGGCGCTTGATGTCATTGTCTTTGAAGTGAGTAAACTCACGAGTATCTCCGATTACATGATTATCGCTAGTGGTCGCTCAAGCCGGCAAGTAAACTCAATCAGTGAGAAAGTTACTGAAGCAGCAAAAGAAAATGGTTTAGTACTATTAGGTACAGAAGGAAAGAAGGAAGGCGACTGGGTGTTGGTAGATCTAGGCGACATTATTGTTCACATCATGCATCCTGACACACGCGAATATTATCAGCTTGAAAAACTCTGGAGCTCAGTAACTATAGAAGCTGAACAAGCTGAAAAAGCTGAACAAGGCCAATAGTGCAGATAGATCTAATTGCGGTCGGTAAGCGTATGCCCCCATGGCTTGAAACTGCTGTTAAAGTATATTCAAGGCGCTTACCAAAGAACATCCATTTTAAAATAGTCGAAATCACACCAGCTCTTCGCGGGAAAAATAATAACGCTGAGTATTACAAAAACAAAGAACAAGATAGTATTGAGTCAGCACTTTCTCCTAGAGCTATCATCATTGCGCTAGATGAACGAGGGAAAAGCATAAACACCCAAGATTTCGCGAAACAATTACAGGCATGGAATGATGAACAACAGCACATCAGCATCATAATTGGCGGTTCTGATGGCCTAGCTGATGGAATCAAAAAGAAGGCAAATCAAATTTGGGCACTGTCTAAAATGACTATGCCTCATGGTTTAGTAAGGGTGATGTTAGTTGAACAAATTTATAGAGCATGGACGATCATTCAAAACCATCCCTACCATAGAAAATAAAAAATTTAGTCTTCACACATATAAAAAATGAAGACCTCCAAATACAAGATCATCGTTGCAATAGAAGATAATGCTCGATTCAAATTTAAAATTTCTCATACCCTTAAACCACAGAGTAACAAGGAACACTAATAAGTGTTATATTATTCAATAATAAATGAAACTTCTATTCAGTAACCATAGATACTAAATAAGCATGGTCACCAACTGATACATTCATGATTTAAACTATCCAAAAGTTGAGGTTACAATTTTCAAAATTATGCACCATATCAATTTCTTTATTTCATTGACATGAAAGCTTCTAATGCGCGTAGCCGAGAAAGTTTTAAGTTAACAATAGGCATTGGATAATCTTTACCTAAAAGAACATCTGCTTTTTGCAGGATTGCATCGGGCGCTTCCCATGGATTAAAAAGATATTTATTAGGCATTGATTTTAATTCTGCGACGAACCGTTTTGTGTAGCTGCCATCAGGATCAAATTTCTGACCTTGAATACAAGGATTAAATATTCGAAAGTAGGGAGCCGCGTCTGCGCCACAACCCGCGACCCACTGCCAACTTGCACTATTATTAGCTAAGTCAGCATCTAGTAAACAATCCCAGAACCACTTTTCGCCGTGATGCCAGTGCAACAATAAATTCTTCACTAAAAAAGAAGCAACAACCATACGTAAGCGATTATGCATATAACCAGTTTCCCAAAGCTCTCGCATACCTGCATCTACCAAGGGATAACCAGTTTGACCAGTTTGCCAACAACGTAAATAGTCTTCATTTTCTAACCATGGGAATCTATCAAACTTATCTTGCAGATTATTATATGGTAAATCGGGAAAATGGTAGAGAAGATTATGAGAAAATTCTCTCCAACCTATTTCGCTCAAAAAATGATTTATGCTATCAGTTTCCTTTTTTATTTTAATATCATACCAAATTTGATTTGGAGATATTTCACCAAAATGAAGGTGTGGTGATAAACGAGAAACACTACTTAATGCTGGGTAATTCCTATTTTTTTTATAGTTATTTAAACAATTATCCTTGAAATCCGCAAACGTTTTCTGTGCGTTTGTTTCACCTATTCGCCAATAAGGTTCTAATTTTTTATGCCAATTAATAGTAGGTAATAACTTCAGATTATCTATTGGTAATCCATTTACAAGTTCGACATACAGATTCAGATTCCTGGGTTTACCCAATGGTTTCCTTGGCGAAACTTCATTTAAACAACCTTTGCGATAATAAGGCGTAAATACTTTATATGGCGCGCCGTCTTTTTTTAGAGCGTCCCATGGTTCCCAGAGTAAGGAACCATTAAAACTTTTAGTTTTTATATTTTGGGCCTCTAACAATTTTTTTATTTCTTTATCTCGTCGAATCCTCCATGGTTCATAGCATCGATTCCAAAACACACTCTTAATTTTATTTTCGCTAACTAAATTAAGAAGAATTTTTTTTGGATCACCATTATGAATTACAAGATTGCCGTTTAATGATCTATTAAGCTCTTGTAAAGAGCGATATAACCACCAACGACTCGCCCCACCCATTTGATATAGACCAGGATTATCGTCATCTAGGATATAAATAGGCAACACTACGCCTTGTTTCGCAGCCTCAAACAGAGATGGATTGTCACAGAGCCTTAGATCCTGTCTGAACCAATGAATGATAATGTTTTTTTCTAAGGACATAATGCTGAGCTTATTCCTATTTAAATATATTACTAAAATTAGGCCACTTTTATTCGGACAACATTCATTACTTCTATACTAAAACCAGCAATATTTTCCACACCAGCATAATAGGTCAAGTTTATGCGTGCGCCCTTAAGATTGCGGTAACTTTTTTTTCGCTTGAATCGAAATGGGACATCGTGACCTTCCAGAGTTAGCGTGTTAATTATCCAGTCCGATTCCCTTTCATTACGTTGTACATGTGAACTAACTTTCATCATTTCCGAGTGACTTAATTCCCGGTTCTTTTCTAGTAGCTTATCGACTGGTGATTTCATGCTCTTATACATTTCTTAATTTTTAGCTAATTATTACATTGCCGCACCCACAACGAAAGACTCACTAATTGTCCTTGCTTGTGTTGGGTAAGGTGCGGGATAATCAGTGTCTTTTTTCGACTCAATACATAAATAATATGTGGTTCAAAAACCTTCGAGTATATCATTTTACTAAAGACATTGACCTGACTCCTGACACATTAGAAATCGCACTTCACCAACAGGACTTCACGCCTTGTACTAATATGGACTTCTCTCGCTATGGTTGGGTGTCGCCACTAGGAAAGAGTGGTGAGCAATATACGCATAAGTGTGGTGACTACACCATGATCTGTGCTCGCAAACAGGAAAAGATCCTACCCCCAGCTGCTATCAGCGAGATCGTAGAAGAAAAGGTTATTGAATTTGAAGCGGCTCAGGCACGTAGTATATATCGTAATGAAAAACGCACAATTAAGGAAGATGTTGTACATACTTTATTACCACGCGCATTAACACGCTCATACCTCGTTTATGCTTATTTCGACCCAAAAAATAAATTATTAATTATTGATTCTGCTAGCTCAAATAAAGCAGAAGAATTTATGGATCATCTGCGTGCGACCTTGGGTAGTTTGCCGATAGTGCCCCTAAAGTGTCATGGCGACGCTGCAAACATGATGACCCACTGGCTACAAGGTGCTGCCCCAGAAAGTTTTGAGCTTGATAATGAATGTGAATTACAGAACCCTAGAGAAAGTAAGAACATAGTACGCTGTAAGAATCAGGAATTGGAAAGCGCTGAAATAATGAGTCATTTAAAAGCAGGTAAACGTGTTATCCAACTTGCGTTGGTATGGCGCGAAGCAATTCGTTTCGTTTTATCGGATGATTTATCAATCAAACGATTACGCTTTGAGGACATTATTCAGGAACAAGCAGAGGACGACAGTAATGATAGAGCAACTCAGTTCGATCAAGATTTTGCCGTGATGACTTTACAGATTCATGAGTTCATAAAAGAACTCCTCGAAGAGTTTGGTGGCATGGAGAAACCTGATTAGGCACAATTTATGACTATTTATCTTGCTTCAAAATCACCACGTCGACGTGAGTTGTTAGAACAAATTGGGGTCGAGTTTGAAATTATCGATATCGATATTGATGAGAGTTGGGATGGTAAAGAACCCCCCCGAAATTATGTACAGCGAATAGCCTTAGGAAAAGCTCGTGCAGGAAATGCATTCAGTAATGAAGACTTCCCAGTGTTAGCTGCGGACACGGCTGTGGTCATAGAAGGGCATATATTAGGCAAGGCGGAGAACGGACAAGACGCTATAGCCATGCTTAATAGGTTATCTAACAAAACGCACACCGTTTTCTCGGCAGTAAGCCTGATTCATAAACACGAAAAATGCTTATTAAATATCAGCCAAGTCACATTTAAAAAGTTGTCAAAAAAAGAATTAATTGATTACTGTGAAACAGATGAACCTATTGGAAAAGCTGGTGGTTATGCTATTCAGGGCCGAGCAGCGGTCTTTATCAAACATTTAGAAGGAAGTTACAGTGGCGTTATGGGTTTGCCGCTGTTTGAAACTCAGAAACTATTACAAGGCGTTTCTTAAGCAATAACGATAATAATAGTCAACGATGCCATTCTTGAAATTTACGCAGAGAAGTATAACAATTCCCAGATATTAAAAAAGGGAGTCAAATGACTCCCTTTACATACACATTAGACTAAAGTCTTTACACGCTTAAAGCAAGATGCCGCCATACTGAACGAAGAACGGCGCAAACACTAGGCTAAGGATTGCAGATAGCTTGATCAGAATGTTCAGTGAAGGCCCCGAAGTATCTTTCATTGGATCACCAACAGTATCACCAACAACAGCTGCAGTATGCTCATCAGAGCCCTTGCCACCATGGTTACCTGCCTCAATATATTTCTTAGCATTATCCCAAGCGCCGCCACTGTTAGAGGAAGAGATCGCAAGTACACCACCGGTGATCAATGAACCGATCAACATAGCGGCAACTGCCTCAACGCCGAACAGATAGCCAACAACGATTGGCGAACCCATGATCAACACACCAGGAGCTATCATTTGCTTCAGCGCCGCCTGAGTTGATATGGCTACGCACTTCGCATAGTCAGGAGTACCAGTGCCTTCCATGATGCCTGAAATCGTCTTGAATTGGTGACGTACTTCTTCGATCATCGCGAATGCCGCTATACCAACTGACTTCATAGTCATGGCAGAGAACAAGAAAGGTAAAACTGCTCCAACAAATAAGAAGGTGAAAACTAAAGGCTCTAACAAACTCATAGAGATAGGCTCACCCATCAGTTTTTCAGCGGTAGTTATGAAGGCCGCGAATAATGCTAACGAGGTAAGTATCGCAGCGCCGATAGCAAAACCTTTACCGATGGCTGCAGTTGTATTACCCGCGGAATCGAGAATATCAGTTCTACGCCTTACTTCTGACTCTAAGCCCACCATCTCTGCAATTCCGCCAGCATTGTCTGCAACGGGACCATAGGCATCGATAGTAAGAGTTAATACAAGGCTGCCCAACATGCCTAGAGAGGCAATAGCTATGCCGTACATCCCGGCGAGTTCCCAAGAGATGAAGATGCTTATCGCGATGGCAATATAAGGAAGCACTGTACTCTTATAGCCGAGTGCGAGGCCGTAGATGATGTTAGTAGCAACACCAGTCTCACAAGACTTTGCGACTTCTTTTACGGGACTGAATTTCTCAGAAGTGTAGTAGCCAGTTAATAAACCAACCGCCAAGCCTGAAACCAATCCAGCCAAGAAGCAGAGATAGACACCTTGGTTATTATATTCAGCGCCGTTCAATTCGAATTGTTCTGGAATCAGAGCAATAGTAATAAAGTACATGACAACTGCCATAATAGCGCTGGATATAATTAGTAGTTTCATCAGGGCCGGCGCTACGTCGTCTTCAGTCTTTACGCCAACTAAGAGTTTAGTGATCAAGGCTATTGGAATACCTACAGCACTGATCAAAATTGGGAACAGCAATGCATCTGGGTTCCCGGCAAAAACTACCGCACTTATAACCATTGCAGCACAGGTGCTTTCTGCACAAGAACCGAAAAGGTCAGCGCCCATGCCAGCAACATCACCCACATTGTCGCCAACGTTGTCAGCGATTACGGCAGGGTTACGGGGATCATCCTCTGGGATGCCCTGCTCAACCTTACCTACAAGGTCAGCACCAACGTCCGCAGCCTTAGTGAAAATACCGCCGCCAACTCTTGCAAATAACGCGATTGTAGAACCACCTAGACCAAAGCCAGCAATCACTTCCATAAGAATGTGATTGTTCTCAGGTCCAAGGTCAGCAAGCAAGGTGCTCATCACCACATAGATGATAACCAGTCCGAGGGTCGCCAGTCCTACAAGGGCAAATCCCATTACCGCACCAGAGTTAATGGCTACATCGTAAGCTGCAGAAATATCTTTCTTTGCAGAAACCGTAGTTCGTGCGTTGCCTTGAGTCGCTACCTTCATGCCGATATAACCAGAAGCGATGGATATCACACCACCAAAGAGGAAAGCGATAGCAGTATAGATTCCTTCATGAATATCAGGGGTATGAGTATCGTTGATCAGGATGGCGATAATGGCGGCAAATACCACCATAAATATTGTCAGTACTTTGTACTCTTGCTTCAAGAAAGCCATGGCTCCCTCAGCAATAGCACTATGGATGAAGGTTAGCTTCTTCGCCTGAGCTTCGTCCAGACCAAGACCAAGAGGTATACTTACAACCTTCTTCATGTAAAAGAAGGCTATTCCTAAGCCCATCAGCGACAGGATTGTAGTAACCCATATTGTTATACCTGACATATAATTCCCCCTAAATTTTATAAGTTATTGATTTCAAGAACAAAAAATATAAAAATCACCGATAATGTCCCCATTGCATTGCCGGTGTCAAAAAATCGTGCAGATTGTACTTGGATATCGAGTAACTTCAAAGGCTCCTCCCTGCTTTTCGTACAATTTTGGTATTATTGAGCATCTTGTTGCGCTTCTCCCAGCATCAAAATATTCTTTTACTATGATAAATATCTCTGGCTTTCCCCTTGTAGCAAAATCCGATGCAAAGATACTGATACTTGGTTCCATGCCCGGACAAAAGTCGCTTGAGGAAAACCAATACTATGCGCACCCTCGTAATAGTTTTTGGCCCATTATGTCCAATTTACTCAAAACAGATAGTGTGCTGTCTTATGACGATCGCAAAAAACTTTTAATAAAAAACAATATTGCGTTATGGGATGTCTTAAAAAGTTGTTATCGCGAAGGCAGTCTTGATTCCGATATCGATCAATCCACCATAGAAATGAACGACTTCAAAAGATTCTTCTCAATACATAAGCGCGTTGTAGTTGTTTTCTTTAATGGCGCAAAAGCCGAACAACTCTTTATGAAAAATAGTTTTAAGAAACTGAAACATGCACAGCAAGACTTGTCTCTTTTCAGATTACCCTCCACTAGCTCTGCGAATGCAGCAAGGACATTCGAACAAAAATTATTGCAATGGGCAGTAATAAAGCAGTATCTATGAAAGTATAGCACGCAATAAAAATCAAAAGGTTGCTACGCAGAGTTAATAGCGAGGTTCTAGATTAATGTGTTTTTAGAGCCTGTTGTTGTTTCCAATTAAACCAACTTTGAGGCGAAATCTTATTCATTAATCTATCAATCGGAGACAAAAGAAGTAAATTCAAAACACCATGTAATTTACCCTTCCAGGTTTGACTGGCACATCGTAATGAAATCGCATAACTAGGTTCATCGTAGACAAAATGGTGCCAGTAACCGCTGGGGATATACAATGTTTCTCCTCGCTCAAGTACTACTTTATACCCATCCAAGTGCTTCAAGCCTGGAAACTGGTTAAAATCTGGTCTCTCAACATCGACATAGCTCCTACAAGTAAATGGATAGCCATGTAAATTTTTTCCTTGCTCATGGGAAAATAGATAAACTGTTTTTTTACCATAGAGCGCAGTGTGTAACACATGTGACATATCAATATCAAAATGCATTTGGGTTACGGAACCTTTACAGCCGAAAAACATAAAAACAAAGTTTCGTGATATGCCTTTCAATATGGCCGGAAAGGCAATGTCATCAACTAATTCTGGGATTTCAGATTTGATATTGTAGAGAAACATACGTAGATCTTGTTCTTTAGTCACAACCGCATCGATGTAGTCCTTAAAATTGATACTCTTCGACTTTGACATGTAATTCTTGCCTGCAGAGACAAAACTTGAGTCATAAACTTTAACTTGTTTATTGCCGTGTTGTTCTTTGAAAAATTCAGGACTCCATTTATCTAATGCAGGCCAATCTTTCGCCATGTCTTGCATAACTAATGGCAGGAGCGGTTTGAAATAGGATCTTGAGAATTCTTCCGACTCAATATTAGAAACCGTATCAATTGGTTTCAAATCAAGTTTAGATTCAGGAAGGTCAGAGCCCACCAAATTATTATCTGGCGAGGAACTCACTATAGGTATGAAGAATGTCTGCTTGTTCCCAGTGTAGGAAATGTCCAGCACCCGGGATCATCTTGAACTCACAATCAGGAATTCGGGAAGAGGCTTTTTCAATGTCACCTGGATCTAGTATTGCATCAAACTCACCGCTAAGTATGAGCGTAGACGCAGTAATATTTCCTAAATCAATAAAATCTTCGATATCTGATGCCTGCTCAACAAACTCACAGTGATCATAGAAGCTAAGAAACTGTTCACGGCTCATGCCACGGAACTGTTCGATAATTTGTTTCTTATGTGTATGAGGTATGTGTTGGCCAAATTTTTCTATCATCAGAGGAGCGATATCATCTGTCTTGTTGGTATCGAAAAGTTTTTGACCTTCTTTAATCACCTCAATTACAGCTTTGCTTGGTTTCGCACCAAAACTTCCTAAGATCATCTTGTCTACTAGCTCCGGATAGCGTGCAGCTAATGCAACAGAAATTATTGTTCCCCATGAAGCAGCAGCTAAAATGACGGTTCCATTACGGTTGGTTTTATTAATGATGCTATGCAAAACATCTACCTGTTCATCGAACGTGATTCCGGGAGCTCCAGATAATATCTGGCCGCGCCCTTGGCCTGGCAAATCAAATACAACAACTGAATAGTCAGCAACAAAGTGACTGACGAATGAACGCCAAGCTGCCATCGTTTGCTTGGCGCCGCTAATGCACACAATAGTCTTCTCCGCTTTACCGTAGATACGATAAGGCACTAGAAAACGTTGGAGACTTAATTCTCCTTTTACAATATTCATAGTTTAAAAGTTTTTAATTTGTGTTGTTTCGAAACAAATTTGACAAAGAAAATATTTACTTATGTAAGATGTTAATTTAACTAAATGAGTCATTGATGTAGCATTATAAAGGAAGTTTACTAAAAGTCTTCACTCTTTTTGATGCTGGTTAGCAATTATCGATCTAATAGATATTTTTTGATGGATTAGCTTTTTTCAAATCAAATGCGATTGCTGGGAGCTTATTCCTTACTTATTTATCTTTTTTGCTAAAAAAGCAGATAGGATAAATGTTAAAATTGAATACAGTTTATTTGACAAAGTGGGCTGATTTAACAATTTAAAGTACAAACTCTGTATTTAATATTTTTTCTACTGCGTTGTTCTTAAGAGTTACATAGACAGGCAGACCTTTATAATAAGGTGGATAATCTTCCCCTTCGATAAGAGGATCTAGATAACGACGGCAGGCCTTGGTAATGCCAAATCCATCGTCTGTGATGAACTCTTTTGGCATTGTTCTCTCCACGTTTGCTATATCTTCCAATTTCGCTTTACCAATTTCCCAAATGTAGGGCTTATCGGATACGCGACGTACTGTGGGCATGACTGCATTTTCTCCAGCAATAGCCATCTCCACAGCTGCTTTTCCTAATGCATAGGCTTGGTTTACATCTGTTTTTGAGGCTATATGTCGTGCGGCACGTTGTAAATAATCTGCAACCGCCCAATGATATTTATAACCTAGCGTATCCTTGATCATGTTAGCAATAATCGGAGCTGCACCACCTAATTGAGTATGACCAAAAGCATCATTTGTTCCTTGGTCCGCTAAAAAATTACCCCCTGACCAATGCGCACCCTCAGATACTACGATTGAACAATATCCATATGCATCAACTTTCTCTTTTACTTTGGTAATGAATGCATCCCGATCAAATTCTACTTCTGGAAATAGAATCAAGATAGGAATGTCATTTTTTTCATCAGCTGCCAAACCACCAGCCGCCGCAATCCAACCTGCATGACGGCCCATAACTTCGAGCACGAACACCTTGGTTGAAGTCTTAGCCATAGAACAAACATCATACGAGGCCTCACGAGTTGATATCGCAATATACTTAGCAACTGATCCAAAACCTGGACATACATCTGTGATTGGTAGATCATTATCAATAGTTTTAGGTATATGTATAACTTGAATAGAAAAACCCATTTTTTTAGATATTTGCGAAACCTTATGACATGTATCTGCTGAATCACCACCGCCATTATAGAAAAAGTAGCCAATATTATGTGCTTTAAACACGTCGACTAGACGTTCATATTCAGCTTTACTCTCTTCTAGTCCTTTTAATTTGTAACGACAAGAACCAAAAGCTCCGGAGGGAGTATGACGTAATCCTGCAATATCAGCCTCAGACTCAAGACTAGTATCAATTAAATCTTCAGTTAATGCACCAATAATACCGTTGCGACCTGCGTAAAGCTTTGCGATTTTTTCTGGGTATTGTCTTGCGGTTTCTATTACGCCACATGCACTGGTATTAATTACGGATGTAACACCGCCAGATTGCGCATAAAAAGCATTCTTGGCCGCTGCCATATTTTATTTCTCCAAGATTATAAATTAATTATGAAACTGAACCACAAAAATACTGGTCTACATTAGTTATGTTAAACTGCGAATATTAAACCAAAGACAAGACAATGTGTCGTATTAGGTATCATCAAAATATATTTAAATGACTTTTTTAAGATTTAATGAGCAAATTGTATACAAGACGTTTACTTTTTTCCTCTTATTAACGCCATCTCTTATAGTTGGTAACGATTTGCCTGATTTTGGTGACTCTTCAGGCAGTCTAGTCTCGCCTGAGTATGAGCGACGACTCGGTAAGATGTTTTTGAATCAGGTACGCCATTTTACTAGTGTGAATAATGATCCTGAAGTTGAGTCATATATTCAGTCGCTTGGAGATAAATTGGTCTCATATAGCGATAGCAATGAACAGTTGTTTACTTTTTTTGTAGTTAATGACCCAAGTATCAATGCTTTTGCTGGACCCGGCGGCATGATTGGTATGAATAGTGGTGTGATTTTAAATTCTAGTAACGAAAGCGAGTTAGCTGCTGTAATGGCGCATGAGATTACGCATGTCACTCAACGGCATCTTGCACGTCAGTTTGAAGAGGCAAGTAAATACAGTTTACTCAATACTGCAGCATTGATTGGTGCGCTATTAATTGGCATTTCAAACCCAGATGCCGGAATGGCGGCGATGACAGGTGCTGCCGGCTTAGCCGCTCAAAACTCGGCAAATTTCACACGTGCCAACGAACAAGAAGCGGATCGAATTGGAATGCAAGTATTAGCCAAAGCAGGCTACGATCCAAGAGGAATGCCCGCTTTTTTTGAAAAATTACAACAGTTATCAAGATATACTCAGAATACTGCGCCAGAATTTTTACGTACACATCCGCTAACGACATCGCGAATTGCTGACTCTCGTGCACGTGCCGAAGATTTTTTAATGGGAGAATTTACAAATTCACACTCCTACGATTTGATTCGATATAAACTTTTTGTGGAATCGTCAAAGTCAAAAAAAGTAGCTATTAAAACTCTACGACAAGCACTTGATGAAAATAAAATTTCCGCAAGGAAAGATTTATCAATACGGTATGGATTAGCTTACGCTTATATTGCTAATAGAGAGTTTGCTCAAGCAAAACAGCATGTCGATCATCTCTTGAGAGATAATCCTGATGATGTTGCTTATTTATTGTTAGCAGCAAAGCTTGAGACAACCCAGTCAAATTACAATACTGCATTTGATATTTTTAAAAAAGCACATGGCCTTTATCCCGATTATAGACCGGTCGTCATGGCTTATAGCAAAGCTTTGCTTGATTTAAGTAACGGGAAAGAAGCTAGAGATATTTTAAAAAAATATGAACGTCATCATAAACACGATCTAGAAAGTTATAGTCTGCTTGGTCAAGCAGAGGCTATGCTAGGCAATGAAATCGAAACTGCAATCTTGCAATCAGAATATTATTATCTTGCCGCGCAAACACGACTCGCTGTGGATAAGTTAAAGTTTATAAAAAGACAATACCGAGTCGACTACTATCAGGAACAACGTATCAACGCACGCATGATAGAACTCGAATATGAGCTTGAACTCGAAGAAGGACTTAGGTAATAACGGGGGAGTAAATGTAAATGTTACGTAGAGACACTCTTAGATATTTAGCAACGGGATCAATGACTCTTATTTTCGGAATATTGAAACCTATCTCTGTCCTTGCCAAATGGAACAAGGCTGCGTTTTCTTCGGTCGACTTAGATGAAGCGATTGCCGCTTATTTTCCTGATCAAGTTATAAAAAAATCTGAACAAATTAATATTGGGGTTCATTCTGTTGTAGAAAATGGTGCTGTTGTTCCAGTCAAGGTTAAAACGGATTTACCAAAAATAGAGTCTATAACAATATTCGTCGAAAAAAATCCTAACCCATTGATTGCAAGCTTTAATCTTTCTAATGGTTGTGTCGGTTTCATCTCAACGCGGATAAAAATGCAAAACTCTTCAGATATTATTGCTGTGGTAAAAAGCGATGGGCTATTATTTAACTCACGTAAATTTGTAGAGGTTCATGAAGGAGGCTGTGGTTAGATGGAATCATCTATACGCCTACAAACAAAAATACGTGGTCGAGTTACAACAGTGCGCGCTATCATTCGACACCCAATGGAAACTGGCTTTCGAATTGATAGCGAAACCACCGAATTTATCCCCTCTCATTACATAAATGAAATTATAATAAGACATAATGGTAATGTTGTTATGACTTGTGACTGGAGCCGAGCTATCTCAAAGAACCCTTACTTATCATTTATGTTTGAAGGCGCTACTGTCGGCGATAAAGTTGAGCTTTCTTGGACTGATAATAGAAACAATGTTGATTCAACTGAAACTCAGATAAAATAATTCTCTCTCAAAGTCAAATTGCTTTAATTGTATGCGCGCCATAATAACCTTCAGTTTATTTGTTGTGCTTGCGTTTGTTTTAGGCGCTGTAATGGCATACCCACTAAAACTCTTACTAGACCCTTTTTTAGGCTTGGCTTTCCGTAAATATCTGACATATGCCACTCTTATAAGTGGTGTGATTGTCAGTGCTATTTACTTGCAGTTATATAATTTACTTTCATTCGAGTCTTTTGGTTATTGTGGAAAACCCTTTAGATTTTTAAAGAATATGTTCAATGGCTTTGTCTACGGTATAGCTATCATGCTAATAATCGAGGTGTTATTATACTTGCTTGGCATTCATGAAATTGATACTCATCGTAGTATTTCTCTGGCTATTGTAATGGAGCGATTTGGAAAAGCTATGCTTGCTGGTTTATTAATCGGCTTGATTGAGGAGTCGATTTTTAGAGGAGCTTTATTTTCTGGTTTATACAAAAAAACCGGTGCAATAATAACAATATTTTTTTCGAGCCTTATATACTCAGGCGTACATTTTATTCGTTATCGCGAAGTGCCTGTAGATACTGATGTAGGTTGGTTAACTAGTTTCAGCATGATGCCTGAAGCATTCCGTCGTTTTCATGAATGGTCCATTCTAGACTATTTTCTAACGCTTTTTATTTTTGGTGTATTGCTTGGCTTATTGCGTTTAAAACATCGTGGAATTGCCGCTTGTATAGGAGTCCATGCAGGAATAGTTACGCTAGTTAAAACTAATGATTATTTCACTAATCGAACGCAAGAGAGTACTCATAACTATCTCGTGAGCGAGTATAATTCAACTTTCGGGTGGTTAAGTTTTGCTGTCATTTTAATTTTTGTAGTCATCGATTTCATCAAGCTTAAAATAAATCGTTAATTAAAACGAATATCTAAGTTTCGTCCTTTCAATAAATGAGTTTTTAAAAGTTTTATTCTATTTAAAATATGATTAAATATAATTAATTCCATCAAGAGCAGTCCGCCCAGTAGACAATATTTCTTATTTTGTAAAGTTAACTCGACAGTGAGAATTACAGATTTTATTTTTTTAATTAATAAATTTCAAAAAAAGGGTTCTTATAGCTACTGAATACTAAACGAGTTATCTAATGACATCAGGATGAAATAATATATTGTCGTTTATTTTAAAATCTCGAATCAAAACTTGACCTTCCTTGCTACGAATAAAATCTGAATAGTTTCTCGCCATATCAATTTTTACGTGTGGATGTTTCTTAGGGTTTACCATGATCACATGATAAGGATTAAATAACTCTGGATCGTTTTCAAATATTACTCTTAACTTTATCTTGTCTCTGTAAGCGAGGTAAGTACCTCTATCTGTCAATGTATACGCTTCTTTATCATCCGCTATTCTAAGAACGACGGCCATTCCTTGACCAACCGAAAGGTGCCAATCATCAGAAGGCTCGCTACCTGTCATTTTCCAAAGATTTTTTTCTTTTTTATGAGTTCCAGAATCATCTCCGCGCGAGACAAAAACATGCTTCTCTTCAATTAGCAATGACATTGCCTCGACTATATCTTTTGCATTTTTAATACCCGCAGGGTCAGTTCCTGGCCCAATAATGATAAAATCATTATGCATAACTGGTTTTCGCTCAATTCCTGAACCTTCTGAAACAAATTTTTTTTCAGCTTCTGGTGCGTGCACAAAGATCAAATCAACATCACCATTTTCTCCTAAACGAATAGCTTTGCCCGTTCCCGCAGAAATAATATCTAATTTCACATTATATCTATTTTCAAATGCAGTATTTAGCACGGCCAATAAACCTGAATTGTCAGTACTAGTCGTTGTTGCCATCTTTAACCGCATCACATTTGAATTTGAATTTGAATTTAACGAAACACTTATCAATAACATTAATGATAATCCTAAAATACTGCGCATAAATCATTCCTTCATATGTGTTTTTATAATTAAAATATTAAAAAAATAGTCGCGCATGTTTGATAAAATATCAGACTCACGTCTATCGCTAACCTTATTTTCACATCATTCGTGTTTATATGATTTCAGGCCATCTAAGAAATGCCTTAAAAAAACAAGCACGACGCGTTTTCGTTATATACGCGTAGGGTTTCGTGAAAATAAATTGCAACATATTTTTTTATTCGGTAACTCATCCGTGTACTATAAGTTCACATAAAAAAAGAGTCTAAACTATATTATTCTCTTGACTTAGTGTTTTGAGAATATCTCCATCAGCTTAAATGATAATGATTATTATTCAATTATAACTGATTAATAATACTATTAAAAATTAGTTTTATTAATTAATATGGACAGTATTGAAAGCGTAAGTAAATTAAAAAGTGAAAAGTTAATTACAAACTTTAGTTAGAGGTATTTAGTATGTCTTTGTGCAAAATGTCAAAATCATTAATGATCATGCTGTCTTTATTATTGCTTCTCCCTTCAATATCTTTGGCCGAGCCCCACAACGTAGGGCCAAAAATCTGTATGGAATGCCATGAAGCAGAATATGACGTGTGGAAAGAGACTAAGCATTTTGCTGCTTACAAGGACGTTCACAAAAAGCCGAAAGCTAAAGAGATACTGGCTGCTATTGGTGGTGCGAAATCCATGAAGAAAAGTCCTGTGTGTAGCACATGCCACTATACTCTTGTGAAAAAGAAAGCAGACAAGCCCGCCAAAGCTAAAGCTGGGCCCTCTTGCGAAAGCTGTCATGGTCCTTCATCAGATTGGAAGGCAATACATAACGAGTATGGTAGTGGTGCAAAGGCGGACACAGAAACTGCAGAGCACAAACAACAACGATACTCAGATGCAAAAGAAGCAGGAATGATCTGGTCTTTCATGCATTATGAATTAGCAGAGAATTGTACGAGCTGTCATGGTCTCTCTAGAGATGATGTGGAACCTGAGATTTTAGCAAAATTAGTGGCCAATGGACATCCTGCAAACGAAAATTTTGAATATATAGCTTATTCACAAGGTTCTGTTCGGCATCGATTTTATCCTCCCGACGTTACAGTAAATGCTGAAATGAATTCCATCGAATTGTCACGGACATATGTTATAGGTCAGGCTGCAATATTGGTATCTGCGTCGAATGGTCTTGCTAGAGCTACAGATGATAAATATAAGTTATTTCAACAAAATCGGTTTGATGCTGCAAAACTAGCTTTATCGGCAATAACTGATATCCCAGAAATTAAAAAGCTGTTGGATGAGCCAACTAGCGAAAATGGGAAGAAACTGGCGGAAGCAATAAAGGATGTCGATCTGAGTAAGAGTGTTGCAAAAATGCTCCCTGAAAAAAGTAAATATAAATAAACGAAAATATCGCATTAGTAAGAGACAATTAAAATTATAACCTTATGAAGTTGACGTCTTTTAAATCAATGGAACGTCCTGGCCGTTGGGATAGTGCATTCGACCCCGACATGACGGAAGCCAATCTGGCTATGCTTATGGAACGACCAGAGATATCTACGATTGATGCTTTACGTTTCCCTCGTTCAGTTCCTCTTGAGGGAATCATAAAGAATGATTGCCGCTTAGTTAAGTTCAAGCCTGGCGAAATAATTATAAGAGAAGGGGATTATGGAAATTCAGCATTTCTAGTTATTTCAGGTAAAGCTACTGTAGTAATCAAGCCAAGCTTACCATCACATTTACTGGGTCGTTCAAATACGAAGAAAAAAACTTTTTGGAAAGTGCTTTCACAATTATGGAGTAATAGTAATATTCCAGAGGGAAGAAATACTGACCTTTATATAGATAAGAGTACGGGGTTGCAAAAAGACGATAAAACAGAACATGCTTCATTATTCAATGCAAGAGACCACCAACAAATATTCAAAGAGCCTTTACAAAATATTTCTGACATCAAAGAAGTCCCCGCGCTAAAAGATATTTATGATGTTGTAGAGTTTAAAAGTGGTAAAATTTTTGGGGAAATAGCAGCATTAGGTAGAGTGCAAAGAACATCGACTATCTTTGCCAAGACCGAAACAGTTCTTCTGGAAATACGTTGGCAAGGATTACGAGATATCCGTAAATATGATGATGGCTGGCGACATATTATCGATGAAAGTTACAGAAATAATGTTTTAAAGGGGCATTTGCGTGAGCACCCTATATTTCGAGAACTTGATGAAGATGCTCTACAGCAAGTTGCTAACAATACTTTGTTCGAGACGTATGGGAGCTTTGAATGGTATTTGACTTATTCTAAAAGTAGCGACAATTTAAACAAAGATGAAAATGATGTAGTGGTTAAGCAGGGTGACTATGCCGATGGTTTGTTACTTATTGCTGGTGGCTTTGGCGGTGTCACGATGAAGGTGGGTAGCGGCGAGAGGACGCTTACTTATCTTCGTCAAGGTGATTATTTTGGACTAGATGAACTCTACACCTCATGGAAAAATGATCAGGAAACGCCATTAGAAACGTCGCTGACAACGCTAGGATATATACACGTACTAAGGGTCTCCACAGACATCTTGTCAGAGCTAGTTTTCCCAAGTATGACAGAGCCGAAATCAAGACTATCGGACGCGGCAGATAGACCTTTGGCTAATGACGCTTTGCTTGAATGGGCAGTAGAGAACCATTTCATCAATGGTACTCAGGCGATGCTCATTAACCTAGATAAATGCGTTCGTTGTGATGATTGTGTGACGGCGTGTAGCAACAGTCACGACGGCAACCCTCGTTTTACCCGGCAGGGACAAACACACGGGGCAAGCATGGTCGCTAATGCCTGTATGCACTGCCTTGATCCGGTCTGTATGATTGGTTGCCCCACGGGAGCCATTCATAGAAGCCAGGGCGGGGGTAACGTCATAATTAATGATGTTACCTGTATAGGCTGCGGTACTTGTTCTAATGCTTGTCCGTATAAGAATATTAAGATGGTTGAAATCCAAGATCAAGATGGATTATCAATTCTCGACCCAAAAACGCAACAACCTATTCTGAAGGCAACTAAGTGTGATCTTTGCATTGACCAATTAGGAGGTCCCGCATGTGTAAATGCTTGTCCTCATGATGCGCTGAAAAGAGTTGATTTTGGTAATCAAGATATATTCAACATGGAATTAAATTAAAATAACTATCACATTAAAGTGCTTGATATGAATCGGGATAATTTCATTATTTTTTTCATAAGCAGTTTATTGCTGTTTTGCTATCTTGCAATTTGGTTTTATGCAGATTATGTAAAAAGTAACTTAGGCGATCCAAGTGTTGTAACTGGGTACAGCTTGTTTGTCGTAATTCTTTTGCTTTTCGCTTTTAATCTTCGTAAGAGGTTATCGTTCGTTCCCCTGCTTGCTGCTAAGTACTGGACAATATTTCATATTGCAGCTGGAACAACGGGATTACTGATTTACTGGTTACATACTGGTTCGATTTGGCCGCAGGGCTTATATGAACAAATTCTTGGTTTGCTATTTTACATGGTCTCATTTAGCGGGATAGTTGGTGTTTTATTCCAGCGTCTCTACCCAAAGCGACTTAATGAGACTGGTTCTGAAATTATTTATGAAAGAATACCAGACGTTATCGCAGAGATAAGAGAAAAAAACGAAGCATTAATACTGCTCTGTACTAGTGAGACGGAGAAGAATACCCTTGCTAGACACTATATTGAAACGCTTGACTGGTTCTTTTTGCAGCCGAGATATTTTTTTAATCATCTTTGGGGGGGGCGCAAAGGGACGAGTTGGATTGAACATCACTTCACGCTTGTGCGTCGTTATTTAAGTCAATCAGAGACTGATTATTTGGATGAATTGAAAAGCTATGCTGTTAAAAAAAATCAAATCGATTTTCATTATGCTGCGCAGAGTATTCTGAAATATTGGTTATTCGTGCATATTCCTCTATCGTTATCTATGTTTACGTTTGTTCTTTGGCACTTATTAATAGTTAACATATACGCAATATGAGTGTTGATCAGCGTCCAGATAGATATGAGAGACCTCTGTCTCGTCACCTCTGTGGCCGAAATATATTTTGGCAAAAATCATGTCCCCAAGGGCCGAAAGCGGATGGAACATGTGGTGGTGCAGTGAGTTGCTCGCCTGTTAAGCAGGGTGGAGGTTATAAATGTACTAGGTCAAAAAGTGCAGGAGGCCCATGTAGTCAAGGGCCATTACAAGACGGTGGTTGTGCTAAGAACAGACCCCCTTGCGTGCCCAAGCTTAGAATCCGATCTCATAGGAAAAGGCTTAGCTTATTAGCATTGATAGTTGCTTTAGGAATGATTGGCGCATTTTCAAATACAAGTGAACATATTAATCCTTCAATAAGTATGTTGGACGCCGGTCATCTTTCAGACATTCACACGGGTTTTACTCAGGATGAGGGTTGTGCATCTTGTCATACTAATCACAACGACTCCCCATTTGACTGGGTGAAGGCTGCCTTTTCTAAAAATGACATGAGCTCTGAATGTCTGGACTGCCATAGCTTTAACGAACCTGAATTGGCCCCACACAATTTTTCTTTTACTTCGTTCACTCCCGAAACAGATAAAACACAATGCGTAAGCTGTCATAGCGAGCATAAAGGAAAAAAAGCAAACTTAAATGTAGTTACTCAGAGCACCTGTTCGAATTGCCACAAGGTAAAATTTGATAACTTTGTCGACGATCATCCAGAATTTCCACCAAAATATCCTTCTGGTACACCAGACAGCATTAAATTTAACCATAACCAGCATATTAATGATTATTTTGTAGAGGCGAAATGGCAAGGTAAAAAGAGTGTTGATAAAGAATTTTCACTATTTGCTAGCAAAAATTGTACTGCTTGCCATGAAGTCGAAACGGCAGCAAGAAAAGTTAAAGCAAAGCCATATGCGCAGATATGCGGTAATTGTCATCAGTCGCAAATTACTTCTCGAGAGTTTAAGATTATTGCAGCAGAAAGCTTCACACCCGTAAGTGCTCTTCTACTTGGTATCTCCGAAGATGATGAAGATGATGAAGATGCACTTGATGAACATTTAGAGTTTTTGCAAATACTTGCCGAAAACCCAGATGAAGCTATGTTGGATTTTGCGGATGAATTAACTATCGCCGAGGAGTTACCCATGCTGGTAAAGGGACTTAACTCAATATTAGTAAAAAAAGCAGCGGAAAACTGGCTCAATGAAGATGAATTTATCGAAAATGATGATATGAATATTAAACAGTATGGCTGGGTCGCAGGCGGAGACGACGATGGTGAACAAACATTGAGATACCGTGCTGTTGAGCATGCTGACCCTGTTATACTTTCATGGATAGAGTTGTTTCTGAATGAAACAAAATTAACTCAAATGAAAGAGAATATAGAACCTGAAATAATTGAACGTGTACGTGATTATTTGCTGGATCCGCAAGAAGGGCCAGGTGCGTGTGCAAAATGTCATCAACCCGGTCTTGTTGATAGGATTAAATCGACTGAAGGAATAAGTCAGGCCACTTGGAATTATCGAGGTCAGGTAGAACGACACTTTAGTAAATATAGCCACGGTATTCATATCAAGTTTCTTGGTCCAAAGAAAAACTGTCAGTTTTGCCATCAGCTAGATTCTGATAGTGATTACGAAGCATATTTTGACCAGGAAACAAGGGATGCTGATGATTTCTTGAGTAATTTCCGGTCCATATCTAAAGTAAAGTGCGCTGAATGTCATCAACCAGAAAAAGCCAGAGATGATTGTGTAATATGTCATAATTACCATCTTAACCCTGGATACAAAGAAAAAGTAATGGTCAAAAAGGAGTGAATAACATGTTGAAAATCAATTTACGATTTATACTCGTTATGATACTAATTAATTTTATGACTTTTGTCTCTGCCGCAGATGAAACTAAAGTTGAAGCAGATCCACATGCTAATATCTACAAAGAAAGTGATTTTCCTAGTGCAACTGAATGCGCCGGATGTCATAAAAAAATCTATAATGAATGGAGTAGTTCTAGTCATGCTTATGCGTCTATTTCTCCTATGTTTCATAAGTTTGAACAAAAAATTAATGATCTTGCACCAACGATAGATAATTTCTGCGTTCGTTGTCATATGAGTGTTGGGACAACATTAGGAGAAGAACGTCATCTCCCGCTATGGGAGCGAAGTCAAGTGTCAAGAGAAGGTGTCACCTGTGTTACATGTCATCGAATTGACGAACAATTTGGTAAAGCCAATGGTGAAAGAGGAATTGTTGCAGGTGATATTTATCAACCTGTATATGGGCCCTTTGGCGGTGATGGTGTTATGAAAGCAATAGAAAATAAGGATGAACTTAAGATCGCTGTATCGCCAAAAGGTCGCGGTAAAAAAATTCATCTTGGTGCGATTAAGTTTGAACAATTATCTGAATCCGAGTTTTGTGTTTCTTGTCATCAAGTGGCAATCAATCTAGGAATTAAGCTCGAGGTTGTTTGGGAACAATACAGAGCCTCACCGGCCTTCAAGGAAGGTATAACTTGTCAGGATTGTCATATGGGAAAAATCCCTGGCGTCGATTCAGGTTATGACATTGGACCTGCTGCTGAAGTGAATGGGAAGACGGTTAATGATGATCGAAAACACTCAAATCACGCATTTTATGGGCCTGGCTATTCAGTTGCACACCCGGGCCTCTTTCCGCATAACCCGGAAGCTGAAGAATGGACTGTTGAAGAATGGTTACAATATGATTATCGCGCTGGCTGGGGTTCTGAAGACTTTGAAGATGAATTCGAAGAAAATGGCGGCATAGAGTTTCCTGAAGCATGGGAAGAACGTGATGATCGTGAAACAGCGTTCGAGGTGGTGACAGAGAATATTGAAAAAACACAGGAGAAAATGGAATTAAGAAAGGAGGTTATGGAAAACGGGTCGCGAGTTGATGGGCCATTTTTTGATGGAACGCCTGAAGCTGGCAAATACCTTAAATTCTCATACAAAGTTACCAACACAAATTCAGGCCATAATCTTCCATCTGGCTCACTTGGAGCACAACCTGAAATTTGGTTGAATGTCGCGTTGACTAATCCAGAGGGCGTGACCGTATGGGAGTCTGGATATGTAGATAGCTATGGAGATATGGCTGATATGCATTCGTTGGATGTTTCATCAGGGAAGATTGAAGCTGATGAACAGTTATTTAATTTACAAACAAAATTCTTGACTACAAATGTGAAAGGAACTGATCGGGAAATGTATCTGCCTGTAAATTTTGATATTGATCAGTTGCCATTTTTACGTCCAGCCCAACAACCTGTTTCGGTAATGAATCATCCACCATTCGTGCGTATGGAGGGGCGAAGTATCCCGCCGCTAGGAAGTCGGAACGCGAAATATAAAGTACCAGCCGAGCTCATCAAGAGTTCAGGACAATACAAACTATCTGTACGCTTAAGAAGTCGTGCAGAACCGATTTATTTTATGAAGTTTGTAGAGGCTACCGTTGATATGGAACGTTCGATGAATGAGTGGATGGTAGACATACATCCATATACAGTCGAATTTCAGGTTCATTAAATTAGATAAGGACTGAGGCTAATGAAAGAATGGAAAGCAGCTCACTTCGTATTGAGCTTAATAGTATTCACAAGCTTAGATATTAAAGCTGATGATGATTATCAGCCAGAGATGTCTCCGGAGGCCAGCTCAACCAAACATGACGATAAAGTTTTCAAAAGCGATCCTTCCTATGAAGTCCATGCTTACGATGTTAATGCACAACTAAAAATATATGGCGGAAAGCGAGAAGTTGCTAACCCAAGACCTCTATTGGAATTAGGAAGAAGAATTTATGAATCTGGTCCATTGAAACGGACATATAATTTTTTTGGAGATAAGAATCCTAATTTTAATCAATTTGCAATTTATGGTGATTTGCGAACGGCGCTAGCTTTTAATGATAATGGTACTAAGGAAATTGGTCAGATTGCAACACGTCTAAATTTAGATCTAGATTATAGGTTTACTGCCACAGAACGATTGCATGCATTCATGCGACCACTAGATAGAAATGGAAATTTTAGCCGATGTGAATTTTTTGGAAATGACGAAACAGGCTGCGACTCTGTATTAAATGCCAATATTGAAGCTTTCTTTTTTGAAGGTGATCTAGGTGCTATTGTCTCGGGAATTAATGATGATTATGTTTCATGGGATCTACCTTTTTCGATAGGGTTGATGCCTCTTTTATTTCAAAATGGTGTCTGGGTTGAAGATGCTTTTACAGGATTAGCATTCACCATTCCGGCTATGAATAGTAAAACACTTGATATTACCAACGTTGATATAACTTTTTTTGCTGGGTTTGATGATGTGTCGACATCGGGCGTTGTTGCTGTCGATGGCTCTTCAACGGAAGATGATGTAAATATTTATGGAGTAACAGCATTTGTTGATGCTATGCAGGGTTATTGGGAGATGGGGTATGGTTACACAGATGGGCAAGATGCATTGGATGATTCTGATTATCACAATTTTACTTTCGCGTTTACTAAAAGATATAGAAATAAAATATCCAATAGTATTCGGTTTATCAGTAATGTCGGCCAAAATTTAGTCGGAAGATCGGAAACTGCCGATGGGTATCTCTTATTAATTGAAAACTCCTTAATTACTTCTAAACCCTCTACATTTATTCCTTATTTTAACGCTTTCATTGGAATTGATCGACCACAGTCGTTAGCTAGAGCGGCGGACGCTGGTGGTGTGTTGAAAAATACCGGTATTAATTTTGAGACTGATGGCGTGACGGGTTTTCCCAAGCTTGATGACACAGCTAATAATACTTGGGGTGGGGCACTCGGCCTTTCATATTTATTCAATCTTGATCAACAATTAGTTGTTGAGATAGCTTCCGTACAAGTCAGAGGTGGTAATAATAGTCGTGTCGCAAAAGGTGACCAATATGCTTTAGGAATTCGTTACCAGAAACCTTTAGATGAAAAGTGGATATTTAGGGCTGATGCCATCGCTTCTTTTTTGGATAAGGCAGAAGACCAGTCTGGTATAAGACTAGAAATTCGACGTAAATTCTGAGGAATGAATTAAATGAATCTAATTCCACCAATAATATGTTTACTAATTCTCCTGTTATGTACGTTCTATATTTGTTCAATAGTCATATCCCAAGTTAAAAGGCAGAAATTGTTTAACCAGCTTCACAAGCAAGAACTACTAATATTGTCGGAGAAACTGAAGTTAATGGCGGACCCAGTTAATAAATTAGGAAATAATCCTAACAATCTTGCTTGGGATGGATATAGAAAATTTATACTTCAAGGAAAAGTACTTGAATCAGAAGGTATATGTTCTTTTTACTTTTCTCCTCATGACAAAAAGCCATTGCCTGTTTTTATGCCTGGTCAGTATTTAACTTTTAAAGTCAATATTCCGGGTCAAACAAAGCCAATCACACGTTGTTATTCTCTATCTGATAGTCCAAACCATTCTGATTATTACAGAGTAACGGTAAAAAGAATTCCTCCTCCGCGTGATAACCCCGAGCTTGATGGTGGATTAATGTCAAATTATTTTCACCGGCAATTACAAGAAGGCGATATCGTCGATGTAAAGGCGCCCTCAGGGCAATTTTTCCTTGATACTGAACATATGAACCCAATAGTTTTAGTTGGTGGTGGAGTCGGTGTTACACCTGTTTTGAGCATGTTGAATTATCTCGCTAGCTCAGGACAAAAAAGAGAAGTCTGGTTCTTTTATGGAGTACGTGACAGCAACGAACATATAATGCTAGATCATATTAATAAAATAGATAAAGATAATGATAACATTCATGTGCAGGCATGTTACAGCCGTCCGCTTACTTCAGATGTCTTGACTAAACACTATCATCATAAAGAACGAGTGAGTGTTGATCTATTTAAAAGTGTACTGCCTTCTAATAACTTTGATTTTTATCTTTGTGGAGCACCTCCAATGATGCAGTCCATTGTTCATGACCTTAAAGAGTGGGGAGTCTCTGATAGCAAACTTCATTTCGAAGCTTTCGGGCCCGCCACAGTAAAAAAAGTCGCGTCGGAAGATTCACATAAAGCGAAGCCTGTTTCAAAAGTATCAATCAAGTTTAATAAATCTAATAAAGAGCTGGACTGGGATGGAACATCATCATCTATATTAGAGTTTGCAGAATCCATCGGAATTGCACTCGAGTCAGGTTGTCGTTCTGGTAATTGTGGCGCTTGCGCGCTTCCAGTGAGTAAAGGAGACGTTGAATATTTCTCACCTCAAGGAGCAACTATCGAGGAAGGTGATTGCTTGACGTGCATCTCAACACCCAAAACAGATATTGTTTTGGAGGCATAAGAATATTCTATTTTTGTTATGTTATTAGGAAATGTTGAGTTTTTTTTATGACGCTTTTAACAAACACACTAGGAATGCTTTTTGCTAAAGTAGAAACTAACTTTAATCTGATAGAAATTGTTGGGGAAGGACTTGTTCATCAAAAAACCTCACAAATTAACTCTGTCATCACAGAATTTGTAAATAATCATAGTGGTTTAGTATCAAGGAAGTTGAGAGGAGGTCTCCTGTGTGGTTTTCCTAATGCAGACTCTGCTGCGGTTGCGGCCATAGAAATTCAGGAATCAAACAATAAGATGTCATTTTTTTCTACTATAGCTGCTGATTATGATCCTTCCATATTTAAAGAATTAACTTTGCCTATCACGATCGCTTTGAATTACGGTCAGATGGAAGTAGTGTCAGGAACTATCGGGGGTGATGGAATTAATGAAGTGATTGAGCTGATTGATAATGTGGAAGAGGGACAAGTGCTCGCAACAAATAAATTAACTGACGCATTGACCGACAACGTGAAATTGTATCTTTCAGAGAGAGACACATTAAAAACAAATAAGAATGCTCAGGAACTTCAAGTCTACAAACTTTCAAAAATAAAGACAGAGGATTAATATCTGCTTCCACTGACTAATCCTATCATCATCTTTAAATTAATAAATGTAGTTATTAAAACTTAATTTAGTAAAACTATATCTTGAGCTACTAGAAGGATACGAAATAATCGGTCATGTAGAATTATCTAGTGGTGTTGAGCTGTTCATATAAGCTGTTAGAGATTTCATAATTCAAGAATTTAAGTAATAAGCTGTAAAAATGGGCACTAATGGCGTATTAATCACAACACTAAATCAGAAGGATCTTGTTGAGGCGTCGGTGTTTTTAAGTTCGTTTGGTATAATGAATTTTCGTAATTCAAGAATAATAGGTCGTCAGTTCGAGTCAGTACTAAAATGGCATGAATAGAATTCGAATCACATGAACCATCTATATATTCCGTAGGAATCAATAGAAAAAAACACAATTTGTAGTAATAATAGCGCATTATCTTTTGTGCAATACGCCGCAATTCCCCACAAAGCACTAGCCACTAAGAATAAAGGAAATCCATATTTACTAGCTTCAACATTAGAAGCAACTAGGAGTGCCCCCGCTATGCCCATAAACGTACCTGACCATCTTGCAATCATTAATCGTTTTGACATTATTCTACTATTAAACAATTTGTTACCTCAAAGCTCACAGCTTCTAAATATCTGCCTAAGCCACTCTCTAGGCAATACCTGTGCCTCTTTAAAAAGAATTAGATCTTAGAAGGCAAAGTGACTCAAGAAGTTGCTTAAATCGAACTTTTCCCCCTATGTAGGGCTATAGATTCCAATGATTTTTAGAAAACCCTACATATTATCTTATTATTCAAGAAATTGGTGGGCCGTGGGCGATTCGAACGCCCGACCAATGGATTAAAAATCCACTGCTCTACCGGCTGAGCTAACGGCCCGGGATCAGGTTTCATATTGTTGTAAAAACAAAAAACAATATGTCAAAGTAATAAAGGCGGCGATAATACCCAAGAAATGGCTGTGCGTAAAACATAAACTGTAAGAAGCTTAGAAAAACCTTGATATTAGTTAGTCACATTTCTGTTTTCTGCTGTATTCTAGCGAGTATTTGTCTTGGAGGTCTTATAAGTGCCTATTTATGAATATCGATGCAATCAATGTGAGCATCGACTAGAAATGCTACAAAAAATAAATGATAAACCTGCTAGAACTTGTCCAGAATGTGGTCAAGATAGTCTTCTCAAACTAGTTTCTGCTGCAGCTTTCAAATTAAAAGGCACGGGATGGTATGAAACTGACTTTAAGAACAAAACACCAAAAAAGGACATAAAAAATACTAACGAGGACAAAACAGACAACAAGAAAACTAATGATTCAAATACAAAAATTATAGACAGTAGTAGTAAGTCGAACACAAAAAAAGAGTCATCAAAACCTACCTCTAATGCTGATTAATATATTTCGATAAATGAGTACAATCAAAAAATATATTGTTGCTGGTCTATTGGTCTGGCTACCACTTGCGGTAACCGTTTTCATTGTGAAGCTAGTCGTCGATTTACTCGATAATATCATTCTCTTACTACCACCAGACTATCAACCTGCAATAATATTAGGCTTCTCTATTCCAGGATTTGGCATCGTTCTGGCCATTAGTACTCTTTTAGTTACCGGTATGTTCGCTGCGAATTTATTCGGTAGACGCTTGTTTGGACTGTGGGAGGCGATTCTTAATCGTATCCCATTAGTAAGGTCTATCTACAATAGCGTGAAGCAAATATCAACAACAATATTAGATGCTAATGGTAAATCTTTTCGTAAAGTTGTTATGCTCCAATATCCCAGAAAAGGAATATGGAGTATTGGTTTTTTAACTAACGAATACGTCAGTGTCAATATAGAGGGGCGCAATGAAAACCTAGTTGCTGTATTTGTCTCTACAACACCTAACCCAACTTCTGGTTTTATCCTGATGATGCCTCGTGATGAGATAATCGACCTTGATATGACGGTTGAGGAAGGCTTTAAATTTATTATCTCGATGGGCGTAATTATTCCCGATGGTCCAATTAGACAGCAATTAACGCGTAATAAAGTTGCGCAAACGTCGGCTGACTCGTAAGATTCCGCTTTTTGTTTAGGCCAGATGGAATATATATATGCGCAGTGACTATTGTGGAAAGCTAAATAGTAGCTACATTGATCAAGAAGTTAAACTCTATGGTTGGGTACACCGTCGTCGTGACCACGGCGGCGTCATTTTTATTGATCTTCGTGATCGCGAAGGCATTGCGCAGGTCGTATTCGATCCAGACCGTCCAGCATCGTTTACTGTTGCAGATTCTGTTCGAAATGAATTCGTTATTCAGATTACTGGTAAAGTCCGAAGGAGGCCAGAAGGCACTATAAATAGTGATATGGCCACAGGAGAAGTTGAAATTCTAGGATATAATATCGAGATACTGAACAAAGCTAAAACACCACCTTTTCAGCTAGATGATACAAATGTCCATGACGATGTAAAATTAAAATATCGTTATGTCGATCTGCGCCGACCTGAAATGCAAAATAATCTTCGACTACGTTCACAGGTAGTTAAAGAGATGCGAAAGTATTTAGATGAAAAAGGTTTCTTGGATATCGAAACGCCAATGTTGACTAAGGCGACGCCTGAGGGCGCACGTGACTATCTTGTGCCTAGCCGCACACATCCCGGAACTTTCTTTGCTCTGCCACAATCACCACAGTTGTTTAAACAGTTGTTGATGATGTCTGGCATGGACCGCTATTACCAAATTGTGCGTTGTTTTCGTGATGAAGATCTGCGTGCTGATCGTCAGCCTGAATTTACTCAGTTAGATATTGAGACCTCATTCATGGATGAGAATGAAATAACTGTCATTATGGAAGAAATGATTTATTTATTATTCAAAAAGATAATGAATGTCGATTTACCTCAGCCCTTCCCACGAATGACCTATACAGAGGCAATGGAACGTTTTGGTAGTGACAGACCGGATCTTAGAAATCCGCTCGAATTAATAGATGTCAGCGACTTAATGAAGACTGTTGAATTTAAGGTTTTCTCTGGACCAGCAAATATGGAGGATGGTCGTGTTGTAACGCTAAATGTGCCTTGCGGTAATACGCTTTCTAGAAAACAGATTGATGATTACACCAATTATATTGCACAGTTTGGTGCTAGAGGCCTTGCCTATATAAAGGTTAATGACATTGAGGCTGGTGTCGAAGGACTACAATCGCCAATATTGAAATTTTTACCCAAAGACGTCATTACAAATATCATCGAGCGTACCAAAGCAACAGATGGTGACTTAATCTTTTTTGGCGCAGATAAAACTAAAATTGTTAATGATGCACTAGGTGCTTTACGAAATAAATTGGGTCACGACCTTGATTTGCTTCAGGGTGAATGGTCGCCTGTGTGGGTTATTGATTTCCCAATGTTTAACTATAACCAAGATGAAAAATGTTGGGACTCCTTGCATCACCCGTTTACTGCTCCTATTGTAGAGGATATTGATGTTATCAAAGAAAATCCAGGCAAAACTTTGTCGCGTGCTTATGATCTGGTGATGAACGGCACTGAACTGGGTGGTGGTTCCATTCGAATTCATCGTGCTGAAATGCAATCTGCAGTGTTAGAGCTATTGGGTATTGGTGAGGAAGAAGCCCAAGAAAAGTTTGGTTTTCTGTTAGAAGCTCTTGATTTTGGTTGTCCTCCCCATGGTGGTATAGCTTTTGGAGTAGATCGCACAGTGATGCTAATGACAGGCAGTGATTCGATTCGTGATGTGATCGCCTTTCCAAAGACACAAAGTGCGAGTTGTTTGCTTACCACTGCTCCATCGAAGGCTAATCCAAGGCAATTGAAAGAGCTGGGAATTAAATTAGCAAAATCGAACAAGCCAGAATAATTCTAGATTAAAATTCATTAGCACCTTTGCTTGTTTAACAGAACTAAGTACGCCATAGTTTTTAGTATGACATCAAAATCCACAATTAATCGCTCCTACAGCTTGTTAAAAGAGCAAATTCCATCAACAGTCGTTGAAGAAATCAACGATGATGAACGTAGTGAATTAACGCAAAAAATAAAAATGCAATTAGAACAGCGTAACGCTCTAATAGTAGCGCATTACTATACTGAACCTGATCTACAGATTCTTGCTGATTCAACTGGTGGTTATGTTTCTGATTCCTTGGATATGGCACGCTTTGGCAATGAGTCACATGCTGATACCCTAATTGTTTGTGGTGTTAAGTTCATGGGCGAAACAGCCAAGATTCTCAATCCAGAAAAACGTATTCTGATGCCGGAATTGAAAGCTAATTGCTCACTTGATTTGGGCTGCCCGGCAGATGAATTTTCAAAATTCTGTGATGCACACCCTGAGCGTATTGTTGTGGTTTATGCCAACACCAGTGCTGCAGTAAAAGCACGCGCCGATTGGATGGTGACCTCCGGTAGTGCAGTTGAGGTCATTCAATATCTAGTTGATAGAGGTAAAAAAATAATTTGGGCGCCCGATAAATATCTTGGTGATTATGTTCAGAAAAAAACAGGAGCAGACATGTTGATCTGGCAAGGTGCCTGCATCGTACATGAAGAATTTAAGGGAAAAGAATTGGAAACGTTAAGAAAGAATCACCCTGATGCAAGAGTGTTAGTCCATCCCGAGTCACCAGGTTCTGTTATTGCCCAGGCGGATTTAGTTAGCTCCACTACGGGTATCATTAACGCCGTAATCGAGATGGATGCCATGAAATTTATTGTAGCGACAGATAAAGGCATTTTTCATAAAATGAAAGAAGCCGCACCTGAGAAAATATTCATTGAAGCACCGACCGCAGGGAAAAGTGCAACATGTATCAGTTGTGCCCATTGTCCATGGATGGCGATGAACAGCCTACGCAAGCTATCTCGAGTCATAGATACCGGTAGCAATGAAGTATTTGTCGAGACAGATATTGCTCATCGCGCTAAAAACTCAATAGAACGTTTACTTACCTTTACTGCAAAAAAACCTGCTAACAGACTAGCTGGCGATGCATAAACATAATATTACGTTGCATATTTTGGGCACAATAAACATAAATGTTATTATGATTTTTATTAAATCTTCAATCAGTATGGAATATATCAATGGCAGGTCATAGTAAGTGGGCTAATATTCAACATCGCAAAGGGAAACAAGACGCCAAACGTGGAAAACTTTTCACTAGGCTCATTCGCGAAGTTACCATCGCCGCAAAGTTAGGTGGCGGTGATCCCGATGCTAACCCGAGGTTACGAGCTGCGATTGATACTGCAAAATCGTTGAGCATGCCTAAAGACACTATTGAACGTGCTGTTAAACGCGGCGGAGGGAATGAAGAAAGTGAAAATGTTGATGAGCTCCGTTATGAGGGATATGGCCCCGGTGGGGTCGCTATTTTAGTAGACACCATGACAGATAATAGAAATCGCACGGTTTCTGAAGTACGTCATGCCTTCACTAAGTATGGTGGTAATCTTGGCACAGATGGCTCTGTTGCTTATCTTTTTATAAAAGTGGGCTTAATTTCGTTTGCTAGCGGTCTCGATGAAGATAAAGTGTTAGAAGTCGTATTAGAACGTGGAGCAGATGATATTATTACAAATGATGACGGCTCTATTGATGTAATTACTGACCCTGATAGCTTTGTCGATACTAAAGAGGCCTTAATAATAGCAGGCTTCAAGCCAGAAAATGCAGAGATCACTATGCGTGCTTCTATCTCATGTGACCTTGATCGAAAAGGGGCTGAAAGCATGTTGAAACTATTGGATATGCTGGAAGATTTGGATGACGTACAAAAGGTATATTCAAATGCAGACATATCTGATGATGTTATGGCTGAACTAAGTTGATCCGAACCTTAGGCATTGACCCTGGTTCGATAAATACCGGTTACGGAATTATCGATTCTAAGGGCAACCACTGCAAACATATTTATAACGGTGTAATAAAGGTGAAAGGTGAAACACTTGCCGATAAGCTTAAAGTCATTCATCAGAGTATTATTGAAATTATTTATGAGTACAAACCAATAGAGGTTTCAATTGAAAAAATATTTATGAATCGTAATGCTGACTCCGTGATTAAACTTGGCCAAGCACGTGGGGTTGCGATTGCGGCTTGCGCTATACAAGATTTGCCTGTTTATGAATATACAGCTAATCAAGTCAAACAAGCAACAGTCGGCAAAGGCCATGCGACTAAAGAACAGGTGCAACATATGATTAAAATCCTACTTTGTTTGGAAAAAAGACCAAAAGCAGACGCAGCCGATGCATTAGCGATAGCTTTGTGTCATGCAAACTCACGTGAAGGTTTATTGCGTATGCAGGGCGTGAGTGGGATACGTTATGGGAGGTTGCAATGATAGGTTTTCTTCGTGGCACCATTATAAAAAAACAACCACCGTTTTTATTGTTAGATGTTCAGGGAATTGGTTATGAGATTGAAGCACCGATGACTACTTTTTATGTTTTACCTGAGATTAAAAATGAGGTGGAGATATTTACTCATTTAATAGTACGCGATGATGCACATTTACTATTTGGTTTTGCAACAGAAGATGAACGTCATTTATTTCGCACCTTAATAAAAGTGAATGGTGTTGGCGCGAAAATGGGATTGATAATTTTATCTGGTATTGAGGCAGATGAATTTTTCCGGTGTGTTAAAAATAATAATGCTGCAAGACTTACCAAATTACCGGGAGTTGGT
>Ga0115555_1000226_pt1 | contig 37837 bp, 35 predicted proteins | sample COGITO_mtgs_1104_2_FD_87285 | JGI IMG/M metagenome (GOLD analysis project Ga0115555, IMG submission 87285) | Pelagic marine microbial communities from North Sea - COGITO_mtgs_110407 | ecosystem: Environmental > Aquatic > Marine > Epipelagic | place: Germany:Helgoland, sampling site Kabeltonne... | reverse complement strand
TGCTAACGTAATGGCTTTGGATTTTTTTTATTCAGAAGAACATGACTTTACTGTTGAGACATTGGTCACTGGTTTAGAAAATCCATGGTCTATTGATTTTATGCCGGATGGAAAGATATTAATAGTTGAACGATCTGGTCGTCTGCGTATTTTTGATGACAGTAAACTATCCTCACCAATAAAAGGCTTGCCAAGATTTAAGGCGAAAGGACAGGGTGGTTTACTTGATATTGCACTGGATCCAGATTTTATAAATAACCAAATACTTTATTTATCTTATTCGGGTGCCGATGGCAGTTTATTAGGGACAGAAGTTGTAAGTGCTAAATTAGTCGGCGAACAATTAACTAATTTAAAAATACTCTTTAAAGCCTTACCAAAATCGCGTGGAGGTCACCATTTTGGTTCGCGACTATTGATTACAAAAACAGGAGAACTGTTTATTACACTTGGCGATCGTGGTGACAAAGAACGTGCACAAAATACGAATGACCATGCAGGTTCATTAATACGCATTAATAAAGATGGTTCGATACCAAAAGATAATCCCTTTGTCGATAATCCAAGCATAAGAGATGAAATTTACACCTATGGAAATAGAAATATGCAAGGTATCGCCATGCACCCAGAGACTAATGATATTTGGACGATAGAGCATGGGCCTCAAGGTGGCGATGAATTGAATTTAATGAAGCCGGGCATAAATTATGGTTGGCCAGTTATTACATATGGGGTTAATTATGTTGTTGGCACAAAAATAGGCGAGGGAACAGCAAAAGCTACTATGGCACAGCCTATTCATTACTGGGTACCTTCAATAGCAACATCTAGTCTATTATTTTATACAGGCAATAAGTTTTCTAATTGGCAGTATAATGCTTTTGTTAGCTCGCTTGTCTTTGGGCAATTGGCAAGATTAAAGATAATAAATAATAAAGTAATTGATGAAGAGCGTTTATTAAATGGAGAGTTTGGTCGAATAAGAGAAGTACACCAAGGGCTAGATGGTTTTCTTTATTTTATAACTGATGATTCTGATGGTTCGCTATTCAGAATCAAACCAGTTAAATGATTTGTTGTTTGATTGATAAGCCCCTGATAGGCACCATCAACTAATATAAAGGGAAAGTATTGTTATCCTTCAATCTTCTCGACTATTTATTTCGAGTAAATGATAGCCAAACTGAGTCTTAACTGGTCCGTGAACTGCCCCTATAGCACCACTAAAGACAACTTCATCGAATTCTTTTACCATTTGACCAGGACCAAATTCACCTAAGTCACCCCCATTCTTGCCAGAAGGGCAACTTGAATTTTCTTTTGCTACTTCGGCGAAATCAGCTCCATCCTCTATTTGCTTTTTGAGTGTCCTGCATAGGTCTTCGTTGTCTACTAATATGTGCCGCGCACGCGCTTTAGCCATTTTGTTCTCCGTCAAATTATCATTCTTATTAAATTTATATTAAATATTTTAAAGTTTTAATCCTAGTCAACAACGACATGTTCTTAAATCCAGCTGTTTGAAACAGACTCAATAATTTTCGTATCTCTTTCAAGCTTTCTTGCAATGTTGTTTTAATCTGGTTCAGTATTTTTTTGCAAGTTATATTGTGCGATGCACAATGGTCTCTTAGATTAACTCTTTACTCCAGAAATAGTAAGTCAAATTTTGTGAAAGACCTAGATAATAAGGAATAATGTATGATTTTTTTAAGTAGAATTCTACAATTTTTAATATTTTAGATAAAATATGTGAATAAATAATAATGAAAATTTACTTATAAAAGCATGATTTTATTGAATATTAATAATTGTCAAGTCGCTTTTTTTTGAAGTTGATTATGTGAATGTGTATCTTCCAGTCTAAATTCGAGTAAAGTTTATAGACAATGTGAATCCCAACATATAACAACTGTATGCAATCTTAAAAATTATAAATATCTGTGATATTCACAAAAAAGGAAGTGACAGTAAATAGATGATTAATGTTTCCCAAGCCATTTTTCTTTGTTTATTAAAAAGGAAAAACTGCTATGATTGTAACTACTAGAAATGCATTATTGCGATAATTAAATACATGAATAGAAGGTCTTTATTAAAAGTCGTAGGATTAGGTTTTTTAGGGCTTGGTTTTGCTCAGGAAGTTTCATCAAAAAAAATCCAGGGTTATTTTGCGGGTAAAAAAACTTATCCTGAAGATGGCCTCAAGGATTATCTACAGAAAATTCAAAACTTTAATAAGCATCACGACGACGATGTATTGCTTAATACCGAACAGTACGGCATATTTGAATCTACTGTTTTGAAGCTTCGGCGCCTACAAAAGTTGGTTGGTCATGGAAATTTTAATATATTGAATTTTACCGATGCGTTGTCTTTCGCTCGTAATTATTCCAATGTTGGTGAATTTACAAAAAAAGAACTTAAGTTTATGGAATTGACCTTTTATGAAGATGGGCAGCTATATGGTTTTTTGGGTCAAAAACCTCTAAAAGAAATAACCGATCAGGTACGAAAGAAAGATGTGATCAAAATACCGTATAGTGGGAATTATCTTTACAAAGAAAGGTCAATTGAAATATATCAAGAAATTAAAAAAGAATTGGGTGACCAGGTGATTCTGACTTCTGGGATTCGAAGTGTCATGAAACAGTTTTTGTTATTTCTAAATAAAGTTCAGAGAAGTGAGGGTAATCTATCTCTTGCCTCTCGTTCTCTTGCTCCCCCAGGCTACTCATTCCATGGTAATGGTGATTTTGATGTCGGACAAAAAGGTTATGGAAAATTGAATTTCACCGGGACATTTACTGAAACCGATGTTTATAAACGGCTTTCTGAAATGGGATATCTTCAGCTACGTTATCCAGAAGATAATAAACTAGGTGTGCGTTATGAACCTTGGCATATAAAAATTAATACTTAAGTGTGTAATTTTAAAAAAAATTGTAGTTTTGTTAAAAAATTTAAATGACAAGTGCCACTTATGAGCACTTGTCATTTAAAGTAGTATATTTCAGTAGACTTCAAAATGCATATTGCCAACCAGCTGTAATAGTCAAGTCCGTCTCCATTTGAGGACCATTTAAATTTCTATATAAAGGAATTCCTGACTCAAACGTAAGTCTGTGACTACGCATTAGTCCGCTTTGACCGGCAATATTAAATCCAAAATGCAAATTTAGAATGTCTCCACCGTGATTATTCGGATCTGCAGTTTGGACTGGACCAACAATATTTGAATCTATGCCATCAATCTTACCTTCATGAGAGTATGAAAGTCTGGTTGACATGCTTATCCATGGACGCCATTGGTAACTTACCCAGGCAGAAGAGTTTTGTTTATCTCCAAGACTATAACCATTATTGCTACCTAAACGAAAGGTCCCTAAGTATTGTGTCCCCCAACTAAAATCATTAAAGCTACCGGTATAGGTAATACCCGGTAACGCATCTAATGTGCCAGATCCAAGCTGCATTGGATATGGTAGACGCACATTTACGCGTATACTGTTTGGGGCTAGTATGTTGTCCCTTTTCTGGTTTGAGCCGCTAGGCAAACTTAAACCAGCATTTATGTGTAAATGGTGTGAACCATTATCAAATAACCGAATTAGCCCCGTGATTTTTGTATCACCAATGCCTTTACTTTTTGTGTTGAATGTACCAATTCTTTCTGAACCGGCCCCATTGAAGGTAATATGTTCCATCGATTTTTCTGCATACATAGTCATTAACATTAATGTTAACCAATCACTAGGGGCATACATTGCACCAAACATATGCATCTCCATAGACATCTCAGTTGGTACTATTCGTAAATTCGCAGGCTGTCCCGGTATTCCAAAGAAACGGTTTGTTATACTTGAAATTATTTCTTCGGGAGAGAGTTCGTTTTTTCTATTCCTGTTTCCCTCCATATCCATATACATATAGCGATATGACAACATCCACTCTCCCTTGCTGTGCATATGATCACCCATGACCCCGATTGGGGCATGGCTATCAGAACGGACGGACTTTAATCCGTCATTACTTAACACCATGCTAGCGCTGTCTTTATGGTCGTCAGCATGGACTTGTGAATTTAATAATAAAATAATAAAAGTGTGAATCAATAAGTTCCTGAGTAAAGAAATCAATTTAGTTCTCCCAGATAAAAAGTTTCATTACTACTTTGCATAGGTAGTAATAATTAGTAATTAATTATAATTCAACTTAGGAGAGGAGGTGCGCGAGGGAGGTTTAAAATAATACTGCTTTGTCGGAGGAATGATGTTTGATAAAAAATAACTTCATCTATTAATCTGACATCTCGAACATGAGAGTGAAATGAGTAAACTAATAACAATTGACTGCTTGAAGACCAAAAGCTACAGGCAGAAAATTCATGGCCTTGTGTTTCATAATCATATTCATCACGTTCTTGATGGTGCTCATGATGATGGTGTTGGTGTTGAGAAGACTCTGATATTTTTTCTATAGCATTAATACCAGCTGATCCTCCGCACATCATGATCGAAAAGAGATTACCGTTGTTTGAGTTGATATTGACCATGAAACCAGAGGCAACTAATGAACGCATCAAAAAACACAACAACAGAAAGCGGGTCATTTTTTTAGATATAATTAATTTGCGAAAAGTATGCATAGACTATGTTATGTCGTGAACTTGGTTCATTAATAATATTTAAGCATATTCTGATTATCTAGAGGCATGCATATTACAATTTTTCAATTTTTTTTCTAAAACTTATTAGTGTAAAGTCATCAGGATGACAGCATCTGTCGTGAAGCGGCATTTCCATATTTAAATTACATTGGTCGATCAATTTTCCAATAGCATCTAGCAATGGTTCTTTGCATATAAACTTGCAGATCTCTTTATTATAGATATTATCTGGTAAGGCATCACTAGAAAGTATAAGTGTGTCATTATCTGAGAGGTCAAGGACAGGACCAATATTTATATGATTATCTTCACAACCGACATAATTATATATTAAATTGCGTTCGGGATGTTTCATAGCTTGTTCTTTATCAAATGCACCACACATCAGTCCATAGCCTACTGGTGAGTGAGAGAGAGACTCGTATCTCATATCTCCATGTTTGTCGGTGAGCAATATAAGAGAATCACCTGCATGGTAGGTTCTCAATTTATTTCCAGACAGTTCAGCTATAGAAACTGTAGTGCCTGCTCTGACATTCCTGCTTGAAATTTTTTCATTAGCTTCGTCAATACCATCTAATATAGATTCACGCACAGAAGATTTAATATTGGCTACTGCTGATATTAATGATTGGATAACGATTTTTGAAGCTTCTTCGCCGTCAGACATTCCACCTATACCATCGGCTACGACTAATATTATCGTTTCATCATCGACAGGAATAACAGCTAAGGCATCTTCATTCGGAGTGTTTTTCTTAGGCGATCTATTTGAATAATAGACTAGCTCACCATGAATCGTTGAAATATATACGGGTTCAGTATCTGTGGCTTTGAATCGTGTAATAATATCGGTGTTACTATACATTTCATACATTGTACTAAATCTTCACAAAATATTCGAATATTAATCTTGTACTTTAAACATTGATTCTGATTATATTTGCAACAATAGCATCTGACGATAATAGATAAGGTGAAATACATCCGAAGATTATTAATAGCATGAAATATAATTTTTTTTAGTCAGAATATAAATCATACATATTACTTAGAATAGAAAGGAGCACATTCTTATAATAGGTTATAACAGTTTTGCTGAGAGTTCTATATTGATACATTTTAAATTCTTAAAGTAGATTAGAATGTTCTTATGAATGCTGTTGACTCGCGTTGAGTCGTTTGTCGGGCTAAAATCTGAACAAGTTTTATATTTTGCGCATAAAATTTTAATAAATCATATTATATAGGTTTCTTAAAAAAAAGATCGCAACAGATTATATTTTGGTTTGGGGTTGTTGAGCTAAATAATCTTAAGATCCAACTGAGAACTTAATCGTCCGCTAGAAGCCTTCTTTTAGAAAATGGCACGTTAAAATAAACATTAAATGTTTCAATATTAATCATGTATATTTGAAATTCTCATACAGATTTTTTTGTTATATGGGCTTAACTTTTTAAGCGTTTATACTTCATTTTTTTTGGCAGTGTATCATTACCTTTACGAATTAAGAAGCGTTGATGATATTCAGTAAAATTACCTTCTTCAAAGGTGACTTGACCATCATCCTCAAATGCAAGTGTATGACTGGCAACACGATCCAGAAACCAACGATCATGAGATATTACCAATACACAGCCAGGGAAAGCGAGTATCGATTCTTCCAAAGCACGTAAGGTCTCAATGTCAAGATCATTGGATGGTTCATCTAGTAGTAATACATTAGCACCTTGTTTTAATGTATGCGCCAAATGTAATCGACCACGCTCCCCGCCAGATAGCTTTCCTATAATTTTTTGTTGATCTATTCCTTTAAAATTAAAACGCCCAACATAAGCACGAGAGTTTATTAAGTAATTACCAATAGTTATGTTTTCTAGTCCATCAGAAATAGCCTCCCAGACAGTTTTTTTGTCATCAAGACTTTCACGGCTTTGTTCAACGAAGGCAACTTTAACTGTATCTCCAATCTTTATTTCACCATTGTCAGGTTTCTCAGTTCCAGCAAGCATACGAAAAAAAGTAGATTTACCGGCACCATTACCACCAATAATACCAACGACAGCACCTGCTGGAATATTGAGATTTAAATTTTCATATAAAATTTTCTCATTGAATGCTTTATGAATATTGATAAGTTCAAAAACAGAATCACCTAACCGTGGGCCAGGTGGGATATAGATCTCATTAGTTTCACTTCGTTTTTGGAAGTCCTGTGAACTCATCTCACTAAACCGACTAAGTCGAGCCTTACTCTTTGCATGACGACCTTTTGGGGCAGTTCGTACCCATTCCAATTCTTTTTTTATGGCTCTTTGTTTTGCTGATTCAACTTTTTCTTCGGCCAGAAGGCGTTGATCTTTATTTTCAAGCCATTGTGAATAATTACCTTCAAAAGGAATACCTTCACCACGATCTAGTTCAAGGATCCAGCCAGCAACATTATCAAGAAAGTATCGATCATGAGTTACAGCAACTACAGTACCGCTAAAATCAGCCAAAAAGCGTTCCAACCAATAGACGGACTCAGCATCAAGGTGGTTTGTAGGCTCGTCTAATAACAACATATCGGGACGCGACAATAATAATCGACACAAAGCAACTCGACGTTTTTCACCACCAGAAAGCGTATCAATAGAGGCTGCCCAAGGTGGTAAACGTAGGGCATTTGCAGCTATGTCTAGAGTAGTTTCTAAATTTTCAGCATCCCATGCTGCAACAATACTCTCAAATTTTTCTTGTTTCTTAGCTAAGTCATCAAAATTTGCATCTGGATCTGCATAAGCAGCATAAACATTGGTTAACTCAGCTAAAGCATCGAGTGGCTCACTTAAACCTTCTTCAACATTACCGCGAACATCTTTGTCAGAATCTAGTTGCGGTTCCTGTGGAAGATAGCCAATCTTAATATCAGGCATAGGGTAAGCTTCACCAATAATATCAGTATCAAGTCCTGCCATGATTTTGAGTAAAGTTGATTTGCCAGCACCATTTAAACCTAATACACCGATTTTTGCGCCGGGGAAAAATGACAGGTAGATGTCTTTAAGTATTTGACGTTTAGGTGGGACGATCTTACCAACACCATTCATGGTATATACGTATTGAGCCATTGGATATTAATTGCCGGTCAATTAAGAGAGAATTAAAGTTAAATTATTAAGCATTATCGTTAAGCAATACTAAAATAATTAGTCGATAGGCCAATAGCATTTTTCTAGTTCACTTCGCGATTTTTGAGTGAGTGCTTTTGACTTTTTTTTATTGTAATCAAATCTAACTAAAGTAGTAAGTCCACGGGCAGCGAATTTTTCATTCTGAAATAATTCCTGGCGAATCAAAAAAGAGCTGTTTCCAATATGTTGAATTCCAGTTTTTATTATTACGACTAGGCGATAATCTAGCTGACATAAGTACTCGATCTCAATCTTTGCGAGAATTAATTGCCATTTCTTTGGATCAAGATCAGGTGTGAAGATCCTGAATATTGGTGTGCGTGCTTTTTCAAGCCACATTGGTATTACTGTATTATTTATATGACCTAAAGCATCAGTCTCATAAAAGCCGGGAGTTATGATTTTTTTGTGTATTTTGATTGACATTGACGAATCATCCTCCTTTAGAAATTTGTTTCCATTCAAATTCTTTTTCTGACTTACTATTACCACGATATTTTATTTGCAAGCCGTTTAAAAAGTTTCGCAGTACTTGATCCTTGCACTCACGGTAGTGTTTATGTCCAGATTTTCTAAAAAAAGCACTTAACTCATGCTTACTAAGATGGAATTCAGATAATTCTAGAATTGCCAAAACATTTTCTGCTTTAAGATTTAATGCGATTTTTAGCTTATTAAAAATAATATTATTTGTTAATGTTTCCTCTGAAGTTTCGAGTGAACCTTCCTTTTTACCGCGTTTTTCATTAATTAAGCCATTTAAAAAAGTTGCTAATACCTTATCATTACATTCTTGATAGGCTGGATCATCTTCTTTTTTTAGCCAATCGCTGATTTGTGCTCGTGAAACATCGCGATCTGCTTGACCAAAGATAGCGATCATCTTTGTGTCATTAAAGTCAAACACGAAGCGAATACGCCGTAGTAGATCATTGTTAGTCATTAATTATTCCTGGTCTATCTTGAGTATATCATTTATGTATTCGAATTATAAAAAAACCAGTGCTTAAAATGGTGTATTTTCATTTACCACTTTCAATTGCCTCATTTTACTAATTGAACGGATATATTTTTAGAAAGTTCACATATCAATATGATTAATGTGTCTTAAATATTCTCAAATCGATACGGTTACTTTTTTTTGCAATTACGTTTTGAGTGCTATTTTGGCTAATGCGGATATAATTATATTTGTCGAATCGAAAATATCCGTAGTTTATTGTGCTTGAGTAATCAAATAATCTATTTGAAATATAGTCGTATCTTTTTGGCATTATATTCAATAATGTCACCGGATATGATTTTTTTACGCTTTTGTGATTCTATTATGCCATTAACAGTCACTTGACCATCAGCAATAACTTTTTTTGCTTCGCCTCCGCTCGTAACCATACCTTCGAACTTAAGTATTTTATAAAGCTCAACAGGCTCTTTTATTAATTTAACATCTTTCATTTATAAGTGCTTTTTGAAAATAATCTTTTCATTGAATTATACTATTGATTATCAGCTTAAGAGGTGAGTGTGTATGAGTAGGAACAAAGTCGAGTGTTCCGATAAGATCTCCTGGCATTGATTGTGTATTAGCTTTTTTTGATATTCGAGCAATAATTTGAACCTGTTTATGATCCGATAATTTATTCGATGCTACAAGTGCCATAGAATCGTCAAGCACGACCTGCGTAGGCAAATCACTTACCTTCTTGCTCAGTATAGCTAAAGGCACTAATGAGTTATCAATATTTTTTGCATAGATATAGACATAATCATCTCTATTCACTTCACTCAACAGATCCTCAGACAAAATAATCTCAACTTGGAGAGCTACGCTCTCAATAGATGTATTCTCATTTTCAATGACTTGCTCATGTATTAAATCAATATACTCTTTTATTTTTACTTGCGATTCTGAGCCTTCATCGAACTGTTTATGAAGTTGATGCCAATTTTTTAATGCTTTTTTAATATCTCCGTGTTGCAGTGCTGCAAGACCTGATAACCAAAGGCCATCTTTATTCATTGGCTCAAGTTCCAGTGCCTCATTTATTATCTCATTTGGTTTACCTTCAAATCTTCCATTGTTTGCCATTGACATTATATCTGCATATCGAAACATAATAGCGGGAATTTTACCTTCAATACGGTAGAGGTTTTCGATTGTTCTAAGCGCATCATTATAACGTTTAAGAGTTGTATAAGAATCTGTTAAGAGTGACCAGCTTTCAACATCTTCTGGATCATCAACTAATCGTTGTTCAAGATGCAGCAGCATTTTTTTTACACTAGCTGATTTTTCTTCATCAGTCTGAGCAGTCTTTAACTCTTCCATTAAAGATATTTGTTCAACAAACTCAGGTTTAGTTTGGTATAGATATGAAATGGTAGCTGGTACAGGCAACAGTATTAGTAGAGAGACTATTGTAATTTTTTTCATATATTATTCAATTTAAAATTGAATAATATATGAAATTATATCATTGATACAACTAAGTCGATGTCACATAACACCAAGAGATAAATCTTCATATTTAATTATGATACGAACTATATCTCGAGTAGATTCTATCGAGAATGATTTGCTAAGATGACACATAGAGAGATTCAATAATTAAGGTTTGATAGTATTGATGAGAATATTTACAATAGGATTTTTTGATATTTCGATCACATCGGAAAACCCTTCGTAATCTCCAGACTGCCCTTGAGGTTGTCCATTACTAGATAGACGCGCACCTATAATTACCTTTGGAAAGCTTGAGAGTGTCATTTGAGGCATCATTGCCATACTATCATCAAGAGTCACGGTTATAGGAAGATCTTTTGCTAAGCCTCTATAAACAGCGAGGGGCATAGGGGGGCCTTTTGAAGCTCGAGCATAGATAAACATAGTCGTATTTGGAGCAACTTTAGATTGTAACTCTGGTGGCAAAGAAACCATCACCTGTATAGACTTTTTTATATCACTATCTTGATTAATAATGATTTTATCTGAGGTTGATTCTGAGGGTTCTAACTCAGAAATAAGATTTTTCAGTTGTTTAGATATCTCTGATTTTTCCCCTATATTGACAAGTAAATTACGCCAATGAGTCAAAGCACCTTCTTTGTTGTTAGCTTGTTGTTCTGCAAACCCCGCTAACCAGAGCGCACGACCATAACTTGGTCTTATTTCTAGAGCTTTTTTTAATAATTCAGTAGGTTTACCTATTAAATTATTTTGATGAAGTCGTGCTAATGCTTCAGCATAACTGACAAGAATTTCAGGATCCTCTGGTTCTAATTTGTATAGTTCAAGATAAATAGTCGCAGCATTACTATATCTTTCTATATCCATATAAATCTGTGCCAAGGCAGCTCTTGCTTCAATGTCATCCGGGCTTTTCTCAATAGTCTGTTTTATTGAGGCAATCATTTCTTCAATGTCTTTATTTTCAATAGGAGATTCACCGGTTTGTAGTCGAATATCAAAAGCAGCTTCATCGCCCAACTTCTCATATGTTAGGATAGATAATAACGGCACTAATAGCGCAACTATTAAAGCTAAGACATTATTGCCTTCATATACTTGTTTTGTAGAAGAAGGAGAGACATTTTTTAAATCATCAAGTGCAGCGATCTCCAACTCAAGTTTATAATTATTAAATCTTTCTTGAGTGATTAGTCCATTTTCCAACTCAATTTTCAATTCTGATAACCTTGTCGCCGCAGCTTGAATATTGACAGCATCTCGTTCCACTTTAGAACGTTGTATGTTTTTAGAAAGTAGAGGAGATAATAAAATTAGTAGGGCAATCAATATGATAGCAAGAATACATAATAGAAACGTCACTTTTTTTCTTCCTCTGCTTGCAGTAATACACGTATTTTCTGCAAGTCAGCTTCGGGAATCTCTTTCTTTTGTGGATGATTTTTGAATTTGCTAAATCGTACCAAACAAAAAAATCCAACAATAAATAATATAATAGGTGCTATCCAGAGTAATAATGTTTTCGTAGCGAACCTTGGCTTGTATAAAATAAAATCACCATAGCGCTTAGTCATAAAATTAATGATTTGATTATTTGAGTTACCACTCACTACCTGTTGATATAATTCTGAACGAAGATCTTGTGCTAGTTCTGCATTTGAATCTGCCAGTGATTGATTTTGACAAACAAGACACCGGAGTTCCGATGATAACTCACGAAAACGTTGTTCTTCTTTTTCATTTTTGAACGGGAAACCTGTAATCTCGGCATTAACTGTAGTGAGAAAGAATAAACACAGGTAAAAGCAGCTGAACCTAGACATCATTATTATTCCTTAATGTATTAATCATAGGTAAGATTGTTGTTTTCCAGTCGTTCCAGCTAATGGGGCCAATATGTTTGTAACGAATAATTCCTTTTTGATCTATTAGGAAAGTTTCGGGCGTGCCGTAAGCACCCCACTCAATACCAACTTTTCCTTCTTCATCAACAGCATTTTCATGGTAAGGATCACCATAGCTTCTTAACCAGGCCACTCCTTGGCTTGGGACATCTTTATAATATAGTCCATAGATTTGCACTTCATTGCTTTGTGCTATCTTCATTAGAACAGGATGTTCATGCTTACATGACGCACACCAAGTCGCCCATATATTCAATAAGCTGATTTCACCTTTAAGTACAGTATGTTGAATCAATTCATTAGGATTACTTAGTTTTGGTAATGAAAACGCAGGTACTGTTTCTCCTATTAAGGGGGAGGGTACTAAACGTGGATTTAATCCAAGACCAAAAAAGAAAATCACCATAAGCACTGCGAATAAACCTAGCGGTAATATATATATCAATCGCTTTGGCTTTTGCGATAATCTTGATTCCTTATCAATTTGCGAGGACATTATTATCATCCAGCTTGATTTCTTCTTGCTTCAAGGAAGTTCGATAACGTTTGTCTGTTAGCGCAAGTGAACCACCTAGAACCATGACAAAACCACCTAACCATATCCATAAGATAAATGGTTTATAGTAAAGTCTAACTGACCATGCTCCGGTATTAATGTCTCGCTGTTCCCCAAGAGAAACATATAAATCTCTTAACAAATTAGAATGGATAGATGCTTCTGTCATTATATTTTTGCGAACGTTATAGATACGTTTTTCTGGATGCAAGGTCATTAATTCTTTTTCATTCTTGTATATACGAATTGTACCCATGTCTGCTTTATAGTTTGGTCCTGTTATTTTTTCAACATCGACTAACTCAAAGCGATATTCACCTAGCGTTCTATCATCGCCCTTCAGCATATGGACATCTTGTTCTTGGCTATAAACACTGGAAAGTCCTATCCCGATAACAGTAAAGGATAGCCCCATGTGAGCCAATATCATCCCGTACCAACCTCTTGGTGTTCTTTTTAAATCCTGTAGCAAATTTTTAGAATGTCGCAATCGTTTTTTCAATTGCGTAAAAAGACTATTGATAACCCAAAATGCAAGTAATAGTGCAAACCAAGCAGTGAAGCTCACTTTTCCAGGAAGAAAAAGTAATGAAACGCTTGCAAAAACAACAGCTAATATGGCTGGTGTGCGTAATTGTTTAGACAGATTGGAAATAGTATCTTCACGCCAACGCGATACTGAGCCGATACCTACTAAAATAACCACTGGTATCATCAATGGAATAAAGACAAGACTAAAGTAGGGTGAGCCGACGGATATCTTACCGCCGCCTAATGCTTCCAGCATTAAAGGATAAAGAGTGCCTAATAAAACCGTCAACATAATAATTAATAAAAGAACACTATTACTCAATAATGCCATTTCCCGAGATATCAAACTGAAAGGTGTAAGTGTTCTTAATTGCCATGCTCTAAATGCAAATAAGCTTAAAGATATACCAACGACCAATCCAAGAAAAGCTAAAATAAATACGCCTCGTGTAGGATCAGAAGCAAATGCATGTACTGATGTTATTACACCAGAACGTACCAAGAAAGTGCCCAATAAACTTAAAGAAAAGCATATTATGGCTAACAATACGGTCCAGTTACGTAGGGCGTGACGTTTTTCTGTTACAGCAAGAGAATGAATCAAAGCAGTACCTGTTAACCAAGGCATAAAAGATGCATTTTCTACGGGGTCCCAAAACCACCAACCACCCCATCCTAATTCGTAATATGCCCACCAGCTTCCCAAAGTGATGCCGCCAGTTAAACATATCCATGCGGCTAAAGCCCAAGGGCGAACCCAACGTGCCCAAGCGGTATCAAGTCTGCCTTGTATCAAGGCTGTGATAGCAAAAGCAAACGGTACTGCAAAACCAACATACCCCATATAAAGCATAGGTGGATGGATGGCCATCACGGGATCTTGTAATAAAGGATTTAAATCTGCCCCATCAAATGGTGCAGGAAAGTAGCGTAAGAAAGGATTAGATGTAAACAAACTAAATAACAGAAAACCAATACTGATAAAGCCTAATACCGAAATAACTCCTGCGGCCATATCGACAGGATAATGTTTGCTAGCTATTCCTAGGATTGCGGTCCAGCCACTGAGAATTAATAACCACAATAACAATGATCCTTCATGTGCACCCCAAACTCCCGAAATTCGATAAATTAAAGGCAATTCTGAGTTAGACGTGTTTGCTACATAGAGTACTGAGAAATCATGTACTATGAAGGAGTACGTCAAAACCCCATAGGCTGTCAATACTAAGACAAATTGTAACAAACATGCGGGCTTTGCAACGGCCATCCAATCAGTGCGACGAAGCAATAATCCCATGCCAGGAATAATGGCCTGCACTAATGCTACTGCAAGCGCCAAGATTAGTGTAAAGTGTCCTAATTCAGGAATCATTTCGTTGTTTCTTTATTATCGTAATCACCGCCGCTTACTTTGAGTGCATGTTGAACTTCAGGAGGCATATAATTCTCATCGTGTTTAGCAAGAACTTGATCAGCTATAAAAACTCCATTTTCATTCAATTTTCCTTCTGCTACTATTCCTTGCCCTTCTCGGAATAGATCCGGCAATATTCCATCATATTTAAGTTGTACTTCTTTTACTGAATCATTGAGTTTAAAAAGAACAGTTAGTTCACCATTAAGTTTTTCTACGCTGCCCAAGGTCACCATTCCGCCAATACGAAACCGTTGCTCTGGCGGTACTTCGCCAGCAACTACCTGTGAAGGAGTGAAGAATAAATTAATATTTTCACTCAATGCCATTAGCACTAAGCCGATACCTGATCCAAGACCAACTACTAGTAGGCTAACTAAAATAAAACGTTGTTTTTGTTTAGGTGTCATCTTTTTTTTCACTATAAAAGCGTTTAAGACGACATAATACATTTTTATAACGTCGGCATGAAGAAATCGAATTTATGAGTAAAACTAAAGCAACAATACCGTAGCATGACCATATGTAAGCAGCATAACCGCCCATATTTAAAAATTCAATCATGAGGAAGTCACTACTTTTTTTACCCATGCATTACGTTTTTCCTGTTCTAATAATTCAGAACGTGAATTGTTAAACAGTATAGAAACATAAAATAATGTAAAGGCGAGTGCCATACACAACAAAGGTATGAGCATACTTAATTCAATAGAAGGATTGTCAAATTTTGAGACACTTGCCGACTGATGCAAAGTATTCCACCAGTCCACTGAATAATGAATGATAGGGATGTTGATGGCACCTACCAATGCGAGAATGCCTCCCGCTTTACCTGCGACACGACGATCATCGATGGCCGAACGCAATCCGATATAACCTAAATATAAAAACAACAACAATAACTCAGATGTTAAACGAGCATCCCATACCCACCATGTCCCCCACATTGGTTTGCCCCAAATAGAACCTGTGATTAAAGCTAGGAATGTAAATGAAGCACCGATAACAGCACTTGATCGAGCTACAATATCTGATAATTTAATATTCCAGATTAAGAATATAGCGCTGTTCGTTGCTATAACTATATAAATGAACATAGACATCCATGCAGATGGAACATGGACATAAATGATTCTAAAACCATCTCCTTGCTGATAATCAGCAGGAGCAATCACTAGCCCACCGACTAAACCGACCAACATTAAGATAATTGTAGAAGTTATACTCCACGGTAAGAGTTGTCCTGCCAATTTGTAAAAATAAGCTGGCGATGCAATGCGGTGGAACCATAACCAAATTTTATTTTTTATTGACATACTCTATTTAAGTCTCCAATTTTTATTAATGACACTAACTATCTGTAGCTGCATGATACTCTCAGAGCAAAATTAATCACAAACGGACTAAGTGTGGTTGCTAGTACTAATAATGCCGCTAGCCATAATAATTGACCATTATAAGGTAAATCATTAGCTGCTGAGATAACCGCGTTGCTACCAAAGATTAATACAGGAACATATAGAGGTAATACGAGTAATGATAATAAGGCTCCAGCTTGTTTTAGACCTATGGTCAAGGCAACGCCAATAGCACCAATCATATTCAAGTACGGTACGCCCATCAATAAAGAAATAAAGAGAACGCAAATAACATGTGTTTCAAGGTATAAAAGCAATCCTAATAATGGTGAAATCAGGACTAATGGTAAGCCAGTTACACACCACTGCGCGAGAATTTTTGCTAAAAATAATAATGAACCCGGAAATGGACTCAATAATATTTGTTCCATTGAACCATCGCTAAAATCGGAACGAAATAAATTTTGTAAAGATAATAAAATTGATAACAGAGCTGCTACCCAGATTATTCCTGGACCAATGTTTTTCAGGACAGCAGGGTCAGGACTGATAGCTAATGGAAATAAACTAACAATTACTACAAAGAAGATTACTGGTAGCATGATCTCTGCACGTTGTCGAAATGCAATTCGGAGATCACGAAACAGCATAATCATGAATGCATTACTATAGTTCATCGAATTAAGAGCCTAGATGAAAATATTTGGTGCTTATCTGTTCTAACTCAATATGTTGATGACTCGTCAACACTAATAACCCACCATTATTGAGATGATTTTTAAAGCTTGTTTCTAACGTTGCAATCATTTCTACATCTAAACCAGTGAAGGGTTCATCAAGGATCCAAAGTCTTGATGGTTCCATCAGCAATCGGGTAAATGCAATGCGACGTTGTTGCCCATAAGATAGATGCCTGCCTGGACTATGTTCATAACCACTCAACCCAGCCCATTCTATGGCAGATTGGCAGTTTTCTTTTTTTGGCAAACCGCAAATGTTAGAAAAAAAGTTGATATTCTCTAAAGTACTCAATTCAGCTTTGACCCCCGTATTATGCCCTATATAAGTGAGTTGTTGATTGAATTCAATACGTTCCTCATCTATTCTCTGGTTATTCCAAAGCGTCTGCCCTTCATCCGGTTGCATCAAGCCTGAGAGTATACGCAATAAAGTTGTTTTCCCGCTGCCATTACTACCTTTAATAAATAACATTGCACCTGATGTGACAGAAAAAAAAACTTTGTTAATAATTAATTTATCATTGATCTCATAACTGATGTTTTCAGCTCTCAGTTCACATTTCTCATTGAAAATAAAAGTAGTCATTAAGCGTATATTTTTTATATATGTGTGAAAACTGAACTAGAAAAAACAACTAGAATACAGTACCAGTTAGTAAGATCAATATGATAACGAAAATAATCTAGATGATGACTTTATGCTTATTGATAAGATTTATTTTAATTAAAACTTGCATAGATCAGTAGCCATGTCATATTTGAATTTACTTTTGAATAAAGTGACTCGACACCCCAATTAAGTTTATTTTATTTAAATATCTTGTTCAGGACAAATCTTGACTAAATACGAATTTAAATGCTCAGAATAAACTCTTGATTTCAGCACGTATAATCAAAAAAATCTGATTATATGTTCTGAGTATTTCCATTGTATTAATAATACGCTTAGGATGTATCAAACCGTCTAATACTAGCTTATCTTATAAAATATGAATTCTTTTAGTATTCTCAGTCTAGCTCTTATATTGTCGTTTTTATTGGGGTGCGGACCCACGGCTCTATTTAGCCATGTTGGTCAAACTATCAATAATGCAGTGTACAATTCGGCTGAAAAAGATTTAAATAACTCACAAAAAAGTCGTGATGCTAAAGCTCATGAAGTGGCTATTACTAATATGCATCTTGGTGTTGAGTACATGCAACAGGGTGCTTATGAAAACGCATTAATAAAGTTAGAACGTTCACTTTTAGCGAACTCAGATTACGCTCCTACATATAATGTTTTGGGCTTACTTTATCAGCGATTAGAGGACCCGATTGAATCAGAGAGAAACTATAAAAAATCTCTATCTCTAGATGCTACTAATTCATCAGCACATAATAACTATGGTTTACTGCTATGTAGTAATGGTCGATTTGATGAAGCTGAAGTACAGTTTTTAAATGCTGCAAACAATCCATTATATGATTCGCCTGAAATAGCATTGACTAATGCTGGCTCATGTCTTTTTTTGAACAAACCAGAAATAGGGGAAAGTTACTTTAAGAAAGCTTTAAAAAGCAACCCTCGTTTTTCACATGCATTAATTAAGATGGCTAATATTTCTTATAATAAAAATGAATATAAATTAGCATATCAATATTTTAAACGATATCAGGAAAATGCAAAACATACCGCGAAGAGTTTATGGATAGGTATTCGAATTTTTAAAGAGCTTGATTTAAGAGATGACATGTCGAGTTATGCTTTATTATTAAGAAATCAATATCCAAACACACCTGAAGCCAAAAAATTAAATGAATTACAATTTTAAATTATTGTTTAATACAACAAGATGAAAAAAAATATTTTGTTATTATTGATTGTAGTTATGCCTGGTTGTGGACAATCAAGTCTTGACATGGCGATTGAAGCATTAAATGCGCATGAATATAATACCGCACTAAAACTTTTTGTCGCTCTTGCTGAAAAGGGCAATAGTATTGCTCAAAATCACGTTGCATTCATTTACGATAAGGGACTCGGTGTTGAACAGGATTATGTTCAAGCTGTAGGTTGGTATAAGAAAGCTGCAAAAAGCGGTATAGCAGAATCTCAAATGAGGTTAGCTCAGTTATATATTCTTGGTCTTGGCGTAAAGCGTGATTATTGGCTAGCTCTAAAGTGGTCCAGAAATGCTGCTGTTCAAGGAAATGCTGAAGCTGAAGCTAATTTGGGTTATATGTTTCATGTTGGACTTGGGGTAAAAAAAAATTACGCAGAAGCAGCTAAATGGTATCGCAAGTCAGCAATAAAAGGAACTCCAAGTGCTCAGCATGATTTGGGTGTTATGTATGAGAATGGTCTTGGGCTAAAACAAGATTACAGTCTAGCAATAAAATGGTATCGAAAAGCTATAGAACAAGGTGTTATAAATTCTCAAAAGAATCTGCTTAACATGTACCAAAAGAATTTGGGTACTCCACGAAACAATGAAGATGCTGTCGCATGGTTCCTGGATGCAGCACAGAAAAAACATATCATATCTCAATATCATTTGGGTGAGTTGTATTACGCTGGCGTTAAAGTAAAGCAAGATCTTATTCATGCCTATGCCTGGATAGGTATAGTCGCTGCTGGAGGATATAAACCAGCTGAAAAGTTACGTGACGAAATTGAATCACAGATGAATATTGATCAACGGAAAAAAGGACATATTCTTGCGAAAGAATTGTGGGGAGCACATGGAGTAGTTCAAAGTATCAAGGCAAACATACGGAAGTAACAGTTCTGAAATACTTATAAATATTTGCGATGAGACGTTCGTATATTATGTTCACTTACCATAGCTTGTTACAATGTCATATCTAACAAATAGAATCCTCAGCCGTAAGAAAAAACTATAGTCCTCACGGAGGGAAGGCATGTTATATTCTTGAATTATACTTCATCAAATAATACTTCAAATTTTGACTTTTTAGTCAAAATGATTTTTAAAACAAATCATTGATAGAAAGGTAACGTTCTCCAGAATCATAACCAAATATTAATACACGACTACCTGCAAAGATGTCTTTACCTTTTTCATTCACTGCGGCTAATGTAGCACCAGTAGAAATTCCAACAAAAATGCCTTCTTCTTTTGTGCACCGACGCGCCATATCAAAAGAATCTTCTTCAGATACTTGAACCGTTTCATCAATAATCTCCATGTTTAATACTTCTGGTATAAAGCCTGCACCTATACCTTGAATACGATGCAAGCCTTTTTCACCGCCACTAATAACAGGTGATTTTTTTGGTTCTACAGCAAAAACTTTTAAATCAGGAAACTTTGCTTTTAATATCTCTGCACAACCAGTGATATGACCTCCCGTGCCAACACCTGTAATCATATAATCAATTCCATCGGGAAAATCAGCCAGAATTTCAAGAGCAGTTGTTTCTTTATGAACTTTCACATTTGCTATATTTTTGAATTGTTGAGGCATCCACCCATTTGGTTCATTAGCAAGCAACTCTTTTGCTTTAGCAATAGTCCCACCCATTCCTAATTCCTTTGGTGTTAGTACTAATTGTGCACCGAGTGCTTGCATATATTTACGTCTTTCAATTGACATAGATTCTGGCATTGTCAGTATTAGGCGATAGCCTTTTACTGCTGCAACGAGTGCTAATCCTATTCCTGTATTACCAGAAGTTGGTTCGATAATGACGGTATCTTTATTTATTAAATTCTTTTTTTCAGCTTCCTCAATCATTGCATTTGCAATACGATCTTTGATACTGCCACATGGATTAAAACTCTCAACTTTCATCCAAACTTCGATATCCTTTCGAAATAGCTTATTAATCGAAATATGAGGAGTATTACCAATAGTTTGTAGAATGTTGTTGTATTTCATTTTTATTTCCTGGATTGACAAAATGTCAGTCATAATTGAGATGTTTTATTATAACGTTTGAAAAACAAGGAATGAATCAGTTTTAAGCGTTCATATTAATGAATATTACATACGAAAATTTTTTTACCACAAGGGCTGACCTGTAAGCGACTGAATAAATTAAAAAAATAGATAATTTTGTTTGGCACTAAACCGATGGATATTTATTATAGCGACCGTATGAATAGACTCAATAATTTTATTGATAGACTATTAGTTGGGGCAGCATTCACAAGGAGTATTTCTGGAAGATCAACCATGGTTAGCAATAAAGGCATTAACTATGAGGGTTATATTTGTACCACGTAGGCAGTGATTATATAAAAGATGTCGATGTTGATATCGATTAGGATGGAGAAGGCTGGCCTTATTTGATGGAGCTCATTTTACATTATTTATATATTAAGTTAGGCTCGAAACTCTTAGCGATTGACATGTATTAAAAATAAGAAACTGACAACTAGTTTTTTAGTTAGAACATATATTAGCACGCGAGTTCTCTGATTTATAAACTTTTTTGCATTCTAACGTGAGGAATCCCAGCTTCATCAAATGGAATTCCTTCTCTTAGAAATTCAAATTTTTCATAAAAGCTTATAGCACCAACCTGAGCATGTAAATTTACAGTTTTCATTTTCATAGAATGGGCAATTGTTAAAATGTTTTTTAGCATTGCACTGCCAACACCACAGCAGCGAAAAGATTTAATGACGGCCATACGACCAATTCTTCCGTTACGTAATAAACGTGCAGTAGCGATATAGGAATCGTCTTTTTTGACTAATAAGTGTATGCAATCAATATCGAGACCATCCCATTCCAAGTCTGCAGCAACACTTTGTTCTTCAATGAACACCTGAGTACGAATAGATCTTAAGTGTGACTCCATGTTTGCCCATGAAACTTGCAGTATTTCAAACTGTTTCATCTAAGTAAAAAAATCCGTTTTTATATAATTTATAGAGTAGTAGCATCATTTCATCTTTTCTATCAAAACTCATTAACACAAGGCACTCAAGCTGGTGTTTGCTACATAAATATTGGATCAAACGTAATTGTGTCTTAGGTAAAGAGTATTCGCTACCTGCAAAGAATAATTTAATAGTTTCGTCATCTTTGACATAAGAAATTCGAACATTTCCGTGACGGTATATTTGTTTGTTCTGATTTAAATATTTGTGGAATTCTACTTCATCGAGTATTCCTTGTTCTTGTTCATAATCGTTATGACTGTTTGTGATAAAACGACCAAACCAACTAGTGAACTCTTTTTTATCTGCGCAAACTGTAAGAATCAACTCACGAAGTGATTCGATATGGTCTTTTTTAATTTCGCCAGGCGATTCTTGTAATTTTAATCCTGGATCAGCATAAAACTTATCTTCTTTCACATCGTTAAAATTAACAGTAAAAGCGCTCAACAACTCTTTTTGTGATGGCGCTCGAAAGCCGATAGAGTAGGTCAAGCAATCGTCCAGTGCTATCCCATGATGAGCCACGCCAGGTGGAAGGTAGAGCATATCACCGGGTTTTAAAACCCAGTCTTTCACTCCATCAAAATTATTCAGTATTTTCAAACTTAAGTCATCAGCGAATTCATCTTCTGTATAAGAATTTTCGTTAATATACCAATGACGATGTCCTTTCGCTTGTAATAAAAAAACATCATAATTATCAAAATGAGGACCAACACTACCATGCATGGGAGCATAGCTAACCATGACATCATCTATTCGCCAGTTAGGTATGAAATTAAATTCATCAAGAAGATAGCTGAGTTTGGGAATATGATGGTTGACTGCTTGTACTAATAAGGACCAATGAGATTTTGGTAAAGAAGTAAAATCATTTTCTTTAAACGGTCCATATTCTACCCGCCATGTATTATTTGATTCATCTCTTTTAATTAATCTGGAATCAATGCCCTCTTCACAAGCTAAACCTGCAAGTTCTTCTGGACTGATAGGACTCTTATAATTAGGAAATGCTTGCCTAACTAGATAAGGCTTCTTCTGCCAATATTGTCCTAGGAACTCAGGTTGAGTTAAATTGCCTAATATTTGCATGGAGTGATTATGTTTTTAATTTTGAAAAGGTAAAACATATACTGGAAAAACAATATTTATAATAATGAGATATTTAATCATAAGTAAAAGCAAACTAACAATAAACAATGAAATTTATGATGCAATATTTGGTGCTTTAAAGCATTTTCTTGAGACGATGGCTAAAGTGTGATTTAACACTCCACTACATTTGTAAATTAGAAAAATCGCATTTAAAAATTTGAACAACTACTCAAATTGCAGTGATTTACTTATACAAATAGATGTGCTGATTGTTTTTAGAAACAATTTGTCCAAATAATCAAGATAAAATGATTATTTGAATTTCCTTGATTTTTTTAGGTCAGGATTAACGCTATCTAATTCATCCTGAACTTGTTCGCGGCTACAGTGATAGATAATCTCTCGTCCTAATATACTTCCAACATAAGCTTGCTTGTTTTTAGTCGGGATAAGGAGACATTTCATGCTATGTATCCCTTCACCAATAACCACAGTAATTTCATTAGCTCGCTTATCAAACACGAGCACATTCATCGTTTGGCCACTTTCTGTGTTGAATACTGAAATCGTTTCATTCTGCATATACCACTAGTATATCGGCATATCGAACAAAATACGATTCTATAGCAGTTACTTTCTCGATAATTAAAAAAATACCGCAAATATATTATAAGACAAATCATACAAGGTGTTTAATAAAACAGTCAATACACTATGTATATGGTTATAAGATAATGCTTATCTTGGAATTATTTTATGTGAATTACTTTGCAACTAGAGACACAGAAAGAAGTATTTGACTCTAGTATTTTGATTAATTAGTATCTTCAAGATCATAACCTAGATTAGGCGCTAACCATCTTTGCATCTGATGTACTTCCATTTTTTTGCGTTTAGCATAGTCATGGACCTGATCTTTATTTATCTTTCCTAAACCAAAGTATCTCGAGCTAGGATGAGAAAAGTACCAGCCAGAAACTGAAGCTGTTGGATACATAGCGAATGATTCTGTTATCTCTATTCCAATTTTTTCTTTAACCTTTAGCAAATCCCACAACAATCTTTTTTCAGTATGATCCGGACAAGCAGGATAACCCGGGGCAGGGCGGATGCCTCGATAGGATTCGCTGATCAAGTCTTCATTGCTAAGCACTTCATCAGAAGCATAACTCCAAAATTCCTTCCTAATACGTTGATGCAAACGTTCTGCGAAGGCTTCAGCGAAACGATCGGCAAGAGCCTTTAACATGATGGCACTGTAGTCATCATGATCTTCTTCGAAAGCTTTGATTCTCTCTTCCATACCAAATCCACAAGAAACGGCGAACGCACCTAAGTAATCTTGAATTCCGACTTCCTTTGGAGCGATGAAATCTGCAAGTGCATAGTTGGGTTGACCAGGTGGTTTTTGTGTTTGTTGCCGCAAAGAATGGATAGTCGTTAATAGGTCTCCTCCGACATCATCAATATATACATCAATATCATCATGTCCTATTGAATTTGCTGGAAAAAGACCAAAAATTCCTTTTGCTGAAAACCATTTCTCATTGACGATCTTTTTAAGCATTTCTTTCGCATCATTAAATAACCGAGTTGCTTCTTCACCTACGACCTCATCACTTAATATTTTTGGATATTTTCCTGCTAATTCCCATGCAATAAAAAACGGCGTCCAATCGATACATTCGGCCAACTCATCTAATGAATAATCTTCAAAGACGGTAACCCCGAGTTCTTTGGGTTTGATTGGAATATGACTAGCCCAGTCGATAGACATACGATTTTTCCGAGCATCTTCAATACTTAACCACTTAATCTTCTGTTGTTTACCCGCATGACGTATACGAACAGTATCATATTCTGTACTAATCTTTTTAATGAAATCTGCTTTCATGTCGGCACTGATTAATTTGGTCGAAACTCCTACAGCACGCGATGCATCTTTCACATGTACCACAGGATGGTCGTACCCTAAATCAATTTTTACTGCAGTATGTGCGCGCGATGTAGTAGCTCCTCCTATCATTAATGGCAAGTTAAATTCTTGTCGTTGCATTTCTTTAGCAACGTGCACCATTTCATCTAGCGATGGTGTGATTAATCCACTCAACCCAATAATATCTGCATTATGTTTTTTTGCAGCATCTAATATCTTTTGTGCTGAGACCATGACACCAAGATCGAATACTTCAAAGTTGTTACATTGTAAGACAACACCAACGATATTTTTACCAATATCATGAACATCACCTTTAACAGTCGCCATAATAATCTTACCGTTACTTTGTACTTTACCATCGCCTTTTTCTGCTTCTATGTATGGTATCAAATAGGCAACTGCTTTTTTCATAACACGCGCGCTCTTGACTACTTGAGGCAAGAACATTTTTCCTGCACCAAATAAATCGCCAACAATATTCATACCATCCATCAATGGGCCTTCAATAACATGTATTGGTTTTTTTGCTTCTTGTCGTGCTTCTTCAGTATCTTCAACAACATAATCAGCAATACCTTTAACTAATGCGTGAGCGAGTCGCTCTCTGACAGTCTCCTTGCGCCATTCAAGATCAACTTTTTTTTCTTTTACAGCACCACCTTCAACTGTTTCAGAAAATTCAACTAACCGATCAGTCGCATCATTTTTTCGGTTTAATAAAACGTCTTCTACATATATCAATAAGTCTTCTGGGATTTCATTATAAATACCGAGTTGTCCGGCATTAACAATCGCCATATCCATGCCAGATTGAATGGCATGATAGAGGAAAGAAGCATGCATTGCCTCACGTACTGGGTTATTGCCTCTGAATGAAAATGAAACATTACTTAGTCCGCCACTTACTAGAGCATGCGGTAAGTGTTTTTTAATTAGTCGTGTTGCTTCAAAGAAAGATACAGCATAATTATTATGTTCTTCCATGCCTGTCGCGACAGTTAAAATATTTGGATCAAAAATAATGTCTTCTGGAGAAAAGCCAACTTTGTCGACCAATATGTCATATGAACGTTTGCAAAGCTCAAAACGTCTTTCTGTTGTGTCAGCCTGACCTGTTTCATCAAATGCCATGACAACGACAGCGGCACCGTAACGTCTAATAAGTCTCGCGTGTTGAATGAATTTTTCTTCGCCTTCTTTTAAACTAATTGAATTAACAACACATTTACCCTGAACACAACGTAGCCCCGATTCTATAACAGACCACTTAGAGGAATCGATCATAATAGGAACCCGACAGATATCTGGTTCAGACGCGATTAATTTAAGAAATTCAGCCATTAATAGCTCAGAATCGAGCATGCCTTCATCCATACAGATATCAATAATCTGCGCCCCGTTTTCGACTTGCTGGCGTGCTACTTCGAGCGCTGTATCAAGATCCTCGTCTTCCTTAATCAATTTAAGAAACCTAGGTGAGCCAGCAACATTGGTACGTTCACCGACATTTACAAAATTCACATCTGGAGAGATATTGAAAGGCTCCAAACCACTCAGTCTCTGATATATAGGTAATGTAGGTAAGTGTCTTGGATTAACATCACCTATCGCATTAGCCATTGCCTTAATGTGGTCAGGAGACGTGCCGCAGCAACCACCAACTATATTTAATAATCCTGACTTAGCCCATTCCTTAATATGATCTGCCATGGGCTCGGCATCTAGATCATATTCACCGAATTCATTGGGTAAACCTGCATTAGGATGAGCGCTTATGTAGCACTGAGAAAAACTAGAAAGTTCTTCAATATATTGACGTAAGTCACTGGGACCTAATGCACAATTTAAACCTACAGTCAGTGGATTAGAATGCCTTACTGAGTTCCAAAAGGCCTCAGTCGTTTGACCTGTTAAAGTACGTCCTGAGGCATCTGTGATAGTCCCAGAGATCATAACTGGTCGATTAATATTTTGTTCCTCGTAAAATTGGTCGATTGCAAATAATGCTGCTTTGGCATTTAGAGTATCAAAGACAGTTTCAACTAAAATCAGATCCGAACCACCATCAATCAGTCCACGTAATGCCTCGGTATAAGATTCGACCAGCTCTTCATAAGTGATGTTTCTATAACCAGGATTGTTTACATCGGGTGAAATTGAAGCAGTGCGATTTGTTGGTCCAAGGACACCTGCGACAAACTTCAACGCACCTGTTTTCGTTTCGAATTCATCAGCAACAGAACGAGCCAGTGCAGCACTTTCTTTATTAAGCTCATAAACTATATCTTCCATCTGGTAATCCGCCATAGCTACTGATGTCGAATTAAAGGTATTTGTTTCGACAATATCCGCGCCAGCATCAAAGTAGGCAGCATGAATTGCTTTTATAATATCGGGGCGAGTCAGTGATAGGAGGTCATTATTTCCCTTTACATCACAGGGGTGTTCACTAAATCTCTGAGCACGATAATCTTCTTCTTCTAAGTTGTAAGACTGAATCATCGTTCCCATAGCTCCATCCAAAATTAGGATGCGTTCTGCCATGAGTTGCTTAATTTGTTCTGTCTTATCCGTCATTTCGCTTATTTTCTTCTCTGTAATTAAAACGATTGACGGATTAATGGTGTGCCATCATCTCGCTTAGGTTCAACATTAAGCGAGCGCGGTTTTTTCTAAGACCGTCCTGAGCCTGGCAACAGCAAAATCTGTCGTCGCAGCGCTCCTCAGAACGTATTTTAATGTTGCAGATTATAGACTAAGGTAATTATTATTCCAAGAATTGCAGCTTGGTTGTGCTAATTATTTACTCTACGATATTGTGCGTAGCTTTTGGTCGGATGAAAAACCAAGCTATGTAACCAGTAGGCCAAGCCAATAAAGCCCAAGTCATGCCTTTTGTGAGTGCCAGTGCGGCTGCGATAACCAAGACTAGTGGCAATATTGCCCCCTTTATGCCCATATCACGTGTAGCCGAATCACCATATATCCAAAGTATGCTGCATACGTAGACAGAGCAAAGGATAATAAAAATAAATACTTCTGTTGCATTGCTGAATGAAAAAGACACTTTATATCTCCTAATCTTTCATATGATGTTTAGAGTTGACTGGTCGCATAGTAGCATTAGCTATCAATGCGACAAATAAGATGACCGCCATTAGGTACATCGTTGTATTGTAGAGACTTGATGTTGGATCGACTGTTCCAGCCGGAGCTATTTCCATCAATTTACTTATCGTCACTGTTTTAGCAGTGACTAATTGGTCTAATTGTTCAACACCAGCACCGAATTTAGCCTGAAAATCAGAGGGACTTATCTTGGTAATGAGGTCATTTATAGCATTCATCACTGATATCTCGCGAAGTGAGGTAATAGCTAGAGGACCAAAAACACCGGCGCTTGCACAAGCAGTGAGAAGTCGGCCATGAATACCACCAACAAACTTGGTACCGAAGATATCTGCTAAATAAGCAGGAATCGTTGCAAAACCACCACCATACATGGTGAAGATAATCATCGTTGCGGCGTAGAAATAAACCAACCAGACAACAGAAGGGTTCACACTGACCTGTTGCGCGGTATAAGGAATTGAACAATATAAAATAATGCCAAGTGTAAAGAAGACCCAATAGGTATTACGACGACCAAGATAATCTGACGCGCTGGCCCAGATAAATCGTCCTACCATATTGAAAGCACTGATCATCAATACATATGTAGATGCAAAACCAAAATCAACAATGTTGGGTAGGGTAGAGCCAAAGATTTCATTCATCATAGTCTTTGCGACTGCCAATACTCCAATTCCTGCAGTCACATTGAAACAGAGCACAACCCAGAGTTGATAGAATTGAGGTGTTTTTAGTGCCTCATCAATATGAACGCTATGTTGGCTGATCATTTCATGTTGAGTATCTTCTGTTGGTGGTTCCCATTCTTTCGGTTTCCAGTCTTTACTAGGCACGCGATAACCAAATGCCGCACACAACATAATGACAAAATAGATAGCACCTAAGGTGAAGAATGCTTCTGCAACACCGACTGTACCAGTTCCAACGACATAAACTCCGACATCTCCAGGTACAAGCATATTGGCAATATCATTTGTTCCAACGATAACAACTTCTTGTAGGTTGCCGGCTATTTCAGCCAAGCGACGCCCTGATTCATCCGTTTTTAAAGAGACACTTTCAACTGTTCCTAGATAATCAGGTGCTTTATAAAATATCTTAATAAACGGTTCGATCATGAACTTTGCAATCATCGCACCACCACCAAACCCCATAATGGCAATGCCCGTTGCCATACCACGTCTATCAGGAAACCAGCGTATCAATGTACTGACTGGTGAGACATAACCGAGACCTAATCCACAACCACCAACTACGCCATAGCCGAGATAAAGCAACCAAAGATGTCCCGTCATTATGCCGATACCACCGATCACAAAGCCGCCACCCCAACAACAAGCGGCAACAGTCCCGACCATACGCGGACCAACTTTTTCTAGCCATTTGCCTGCAACTGCCGCGGATAGACCAAGAAAAACAATCGCGACAGTAAATACCCAAACAACACTTTTTAGTGTCCAATCGTCAGCTGAACTTGTGACAACCCCGAGACGTTTAATAAGAGACGGATTAAATAGACTCCATGCATATACTGAACCGATACAAAGATGGATTCCTAAAGCAGCAGGGGCTATTAACCAACGGTTAAAGCCTTCTTTGGCAACGATGTGTTGTTTAGACAAAATATCAAGCATATAGTAATAACTCCCCGTCAGGATTCATATTCTTTCTCAATTAAGTACATTATTCTTCAACACGAATTAGCAGACTCTATTTTTAGTTCATTTTGTGCCGTGTTTTTTGAAACATTGCAAAATTTGATTTGACTATTACAGGATAGTCAGTATCGTGCGCGATTGAAAGTGTTAGGTATCAACTGTGTAAAAACAGTTGAATTAAATGGGAAGTCGGTGCGTATTTTTACTATTCCGACGCTGCCCCCGCAACGGTAAATGAGTCAAAGTTTATTCACAAAGCCACTGTATTGTAAGTATAAAACGATATGGGAAGGCGAATAAACAATGCAGTGCATACTCTTGAGCCCGGAGACCAGCCCAACACTTACTAAACCACACTGCGGGCGGCTGTGAAGGCTTATATTACTGATGTAGAGCTCTCTGCATTTACAATATCGCCTATCAGTCACTCCCAGTCCATATAATATAATGTTGCGGCGAGCACCTTGGAAGATTTATCTATAATGTTACATTTCAGTTCGTTTTTTATTCTTATTTTGGTATTTTCGTCAATTTCTCTATACAGTCATGCTGAAGAATCTGAAACAATGATTGTTAGCGCTACTCGATGGGAAACGCAAGGTATACCTACGGCAAGTAGTATTTCCATAATTGGTTCTGAAGAAATAAAAAATAGTGGCGCAAGGACTGTCGTTGAGGTTTTACGTGGTCGAGGTGGATTACAGATTAGTGATCAAAATGGTGACGGTAGTCGCGCGACTATCAGTATGCGTGGTTTTGGTTCTAATGCACAATCAAATAGTCTCATACTTGTTGATGGTCGACGTCTAAATAACACCGAATTAGCTGCACCAGCATTAAGTACGATTTCACTCAAAGATGTTGAACGTATTGAAATTGTTCAAGGTAGCTCTGCAGTGCTTTTTGGAGATCAAGCAGTTGGCGGTGTCGTCAATGTTATCACACGAAAGCCTGAAGAATTGCGAATAGAACTTAACGAAGGCATAGGAAGCTACGCAACACAGACTCAAACAGCAAGCGTTGAGAATGCGTTTTCTAATGGCTTTTCATTTCGAGGTTCTTACCAACGTTTAGAAGGGGATAATTATCGCAACAATAATGAAAAACTATACCGAAATGGACTTGGTTCTATTGCTTACGATTGGATCGCAGGCCGCTTATTTTTTGAGCATCAAGACATCAGTGAGAATATAAATTTACCAGGTGCTTTATTTGCGGATCAAATTAGAAGAAACAGAAAACAAACTCGTTTTCCAACTGATTTTAATGATACGGATACCGGGATAACGCGTGTTGGATTTCTTTATGATATCAACAAAAATTGGCAGGTAGCCGCTGAATTTACTAATCGACGTTCTAACATTGATGGAATAATTAGCGGGTTCGAATTTGCTCAAGATAGACATAATAGGAGTTTTAATCCTAGAGTTAGAGGACTAATTCCATTCAATAGCTCACATTTAGATATTATCTTAGGTTTTGATCTAGAGGATATTGACTATGAACTTACTTCAGCTTTTGGTATCACTGATTCTCAAGAATTTGTTCGTAGTATTTATTTTCAATCAGTTGTCCCTCTATCAAAAGAATTTAGTTTCACAACTGGATTAAGGCATGCATGGCATAAAGAAAATATTCTCGTTGCTTTTGGGTTTCCTGACGGCGCAACATTTAGAGATGAACAGTTTATTCCTACCATTGGACTATCTTTTCAACCAAATAAAAATTTACGATTTAATGTTAAGTATGAACAAAATTATCGTTTCCCATTAATAGATGAAAGCACCAATGTGCCTACAGGGGTTGTTGGTCTAAACACACAGACGGGTGACTCATATGAAGCTAGTCTTGATTGGCGGACCTCTAAGCATACGAGTAAGATAGTCTTTTATCATTTAGCTTTAGAGAATGAAATTGATTTTGATCCAACTGCCGGAGCTTTTGGCGGAGGAGCAAATACCAATCTTGAACCTACTAAGCGAAACGGTTTAATTTTTGAAGCTTCTGCGTCGATTTTTGATTCTGTTAATCTACGAGGACAATATAGTTATGTTGATGCGACTTTCGATAAAGGTTTAAATGCAGGAAATTTAATCCCCTTCGTTGCTAAACATCGTGCAAGTCTGAGACTGGACTATGAGATATTCAACAAGTTTAATTTCTTTACTGAAATCCTAGCAATTGATGAGCGAATTGCTTCTGGAGATTACGAAAATAGTGCGGCATCTCTTGCAGGTTATACAGTAGTAAATTTATCAGTAAATCATGATTACAGAGGAATTAATTTATCAGCCAGATTAAATAATATCCTTGACAAGGAGTATAGTGATTTCGCAGCAACAGCATTTAACCCTTTTCCAACAATAGAAACAGGGTTTTCTCCAGCGCCCGAGAGAAACTTTTTTCTTTCTATAGGTTACACTTTCTAGTTAAGAATTCTAAGTGTGATAAGATAGATACTAATTGATATCAATAATCCGATGAATAATATGATGTTGAAACATAAAAACACAATTTTATTACTTCTCGTTTTTTTTGCAGTCTTATCGAGATTAATCCCTCATCCAGTTAATTTTACACCTATAGGTGCTCTTGGTCTTTTTGCTGGCGCTTATATAATCGATAAGAGAGTATGGTTGTTGCCTGTTTGTGCATTACTACTGAGTGATTTTTTCATGGGATTTTATGAGCCAATTGTGATGTTATTTGTATATCTTGGTTTTGCCTTAAGTACTTTTATTGGTCGTATACTTATTTTTAAGGAACGCACATTTTTGAGACTAGGCGGAGCAGCATTATTTTCAGCGACGTTATTTTTTATTCTTTCAAATTTCGGAACATGGCTCTCAGGAGTACTTTATCCAATGTCGCTAGCTGGGTTGACTGAATGTTTTATAATGGCAATTCCCTTTTATCCAAATACCTTGCTTGGTGATCTTTTTTATGTTTTGGTTTTGTTTGGTCTTTTTGAAGGCATGCAGGCCTGGATGCAAAAGCGAAATATTACTCAAGCTGCTTAAATAAAATATCGAAGGAACATATTTTGACGGGGAATAGGCTCTCAAAAATCTATACTCGAACAGGCGACGATGGCACAACTGGTCTGGGCAATGGTGAACGTATCGAGAAAACAAATATTCGTATTGATGTCATGGGCGACCTCGATGAGCTAAACAGTGTGTTTGGTGTGCTTGGTTCTAGTGTTGTTGTCGATAGTGTCTCGAGCCACATACTGGACATACAACATCGACTATTTGATATTGGAGGAGAATTAGCAATACCTGGTAGTGCAGTGATTAACTCTGTTCATGTTGATAACCTTGAAGAACATATCGATACTTATAATGAAGAACTACCAGCTTTAAAAGAGTTTATTTTGCCAGGTGGATCGCTGTCTGCTTCGATTTGTCATCTCGCAAGAAGTGTGTGTCGAAGAGCAGAACGTAACTTAGTTGCTATGAGTAGAAATGAATACATTAATCCAGAATCGTTGCATTATATTAATAGGTTATCTGATTTGCTTTTTGTCTTAGCAAGAGTTTTGAATCAAGAAAATTGTGTTAAAGAAATATTTTGGAATAGCGAACGATTAAAACGTTCTGTTTGATTATTTTTTATTGCTTTTATATCTAATATCACTATACGCCATTCGCGCTTTATTTCTAACTTAGTTAGAGATTATATTCCATTAGAATGTCTTGCCTACAATAACGAGGATATTACTCCGCATAATAAATATGCTATCTGTTTTAGGAATAGCATAAAAGATAATTCTCTAACTATTTTCATATTTGCTTAATATGAAAAACTATAAATATGTAAGTCAACTTAGCTTACTAATATACGCATAAGAGCTGCGAAAAATTTAGTAAAAACCTACGATAAATATAATTATGTAGATAACTTACACATTAACAAAAAATATTTTATAAAAATGACTAGTTACTTATATTTTTATTTCTTTTTCTTTTGGAATAGAGTTGATATCCCAATTTTTAATTGCCCATTTCATTAGCGACTCAAGATCCGAATGAATAGCTTCAGAAGGTGGCATTTGACCAAGAAACTGAAGTGCCTCGAAAATTACTCTAGATGGGTTTTTTAAGTCTATTTCAGCCGCATGAGATCGTTTGCTGACTTTACTACCATCTTTATTAATCGCGACAGGTAAATGAAGATAGGTTGGAGTAGGTAAGCCAAGTAATTTTTGTATGTATATCTGTCTTGGAGTTGAGTTAAGTAAATCTGCCCCCCTAACAATTTGATTAATATTTTGTTCAGCATCGTCTACAGTTACAGCAAGGTGATAGGCAAAGAGTCCATCTGTACGCTTAACAATGAAGTCACCGACATCGGACATTAGTGATTGTGTGTACTTTCCTTGTAATAAATCATTAACAGTAATTATTTGATTATCAGTCCTGATACGAATTGAATAACGACTCAGACTATCAGCTATACCTTGAGAACATGCGCATGAATGAGGTTTTATTGATATTTTTTTACGAGTACATGAACATGAAAATGTATGCCCAAGAGAAGATAAAGTTTCAATAGCCAAGTGATACACGGGTGTTCGTTCACTTTGATAAACGATATCACTATCCCAAGTCAATCCTATGGCCTCTAGTTGATTAAGAATAACTTTGTCTGAGCCGAATATTGTACGAGGCAAATCAACATCTTCTATTCTAACAAACCATTGACCATTATGTTGCTTAGCCTGTAAGTAACTGCCTAGTGCGGAAATAATAGAACCAAAATGCAGTGGGCCGCTTGGCGTTGGTGCAAAGCGGCCACGATATTCAGGATTATTCGTCTCGTCAGAAATTAAAATAAGTCAGCCTAATTGACGTTCTTTAATTTCATCTAATGTTTTACAATCAATGCATTGCGTTGCAGTTGGTCTTGCTTCAAGTCTTCGAACACCTATCTCGATACCACAAACGTCACAATATCCATAATCACGACTATCCAAGGTTAATATTGCTTCATCTATTTTACGAATTAATTTTCTTTCACGATCTCGCGTACGCAACTCCAAAGCGAATTCCTCTTCTTGAGATGCTCTATCACTGGGGTCTGGAAAATTTGATGCCTCGTCTTGCATATGATTAACAGTACGAACAACTTCTTCCATCAAGTCATTTTTCCACGAATTGAGTATCTCACGGAAATGTTCTGTTTGTTTCACTCCCATATATTCTTCACCTTTCCTTTCTGTATAGGGTGCAACTTTAGTTATCTTATTTCTTTTAAGTACTTTTTTGTTTTTGCTCTTTTTAGTAGTTACTTTTTCCATTCCTTCATTTTTCTTCTTAGTAGATTTGACCGATTTTTTGTTTAAAACAGCTTTTTTCTGAGTCGTTTTCTTTTTCACAGTGACTTTTTTTTGAGTCGTTTTCTTTTTCACAGGGATTTTTTTCTGAGCTGCTTTCTTTTTCACAGTGACTTTTTTCTGAGCTGCTTTCTTTTTCACAGTGACTTTTTTCTGAGTCGTTTTCTTTTTCACAGGGATTTTTTTCTGAGCTGTTTTCTTTTTCACAGTGACTTTTTTCTGAGCTGTTTTCTTTTTCACGGAGACTTTTTTCTGAGCTGTTTTCTTTTTCACAGAAATTTTTTTCTGGGCTGTTTTCTTTTTCACAGAGACTTTTTTCTGAGCTACTTTCTTTTTCAAAGGAGCATTCTTTTTGGTCACTTTTTTTACAGTAGTTTTTTTACTCATTTTCTTTTTGTTAGCCATTTCAAATCTCCGGCCAGTAAAATCAGCGTGCATCTATACCAGAAAGATAGTAGCGAAGCAATTTTGAGTGGTAAATACCATTCATGAGTTAAGCTCTGGTGATTCAATAAACATACGGGTTGCACCAGCAACAGCTACTGGCATAGCAAAGAAATTAATAATAGGGACCATTGTTAAAAACATAACTCCAGAGCCAAAACCATACGCAAGTTGACGATTTGATCTAAATCTCTCTCGTTGAACCTTAAAGCTAATATCATGATTTCCCATCGGATAGTCCCCATACTCAATAGTCAACATCCACGCTGTGAAAAAAAGCCATATAAATGGCGCTGCAATATTAATTATGGGAAGTAGAAAAAGAATCAAAAGTGGCAACGCACGAATAATAAAATATAAGAACTTTTGTAACTCCATTTTAAATGCCAACATAATCACTTCTGCATAATTTTCCTTAGTTTCAGATTTTTTTTCACTACCAGTTATTGAGCGCTCTACAGCAGCCGATAAAAAGCCATTGAAAGGAGCACCAATGAAATTAGCAATGACTGAAAATAAAAAGAAAACGATTGCTAAGGCAATAATTATAAAAATTGGCCAAAGCAACCATGTTAGCCATTCCAACCAATGCCATTGTGATAAATAAGTATCAATAAATCTGTTAAGCGTGTTGGCTCCAGATAGTATGATGCCAGCAAATAAAAAACTATTTATTAGCAACGGTATTATCACATAAATACGAATACCTGGTTTGAAAATTAGTTTGAACCCAGAGATCGAGTAATTAATGCCCAATAAGAATTTTCTCATGTTAATTTTTCTTCTTAAGAGATATTAATATCTGTTCTAGGCGACCATCCTTCTTTCAGATGTTCAACAGCAACCGTGGTATAAATACCGCCACGAGGATTAAAAATTGCTGTCAGCTTCATAAAACGTGGGGATGACACTGAAATTAAATCATCCAGTATTTGATTAGTAACAGCCTCATGAAAGCCACCTTGTTCTCTGTAATGTAAGACGTAGAACTTCAATGATTTAAGTTCAATGCATAATTCATCCGGAATATACTCAATTTCGAGTTTTGCAAAATCAGGTTGACCTGTTTTTGGACACAGACAAGTAAACTCAGGCACATCAATTCGGATAGTAAAATCACGCTCAGACTTAGGATTTGGAAATGTTTCAAGTGTATCAATAGATTGGTTAGGCATTCAGTAAAACTCTTTTTAGTTATAACAAAAGGAACGATATCATAGTCCATTTTTAATGTTGTTACAGGACTTATTAGGTATTTTTTAAATGCAAAATAAATTGTTTTATATCATCAGATTAGAAGATTTTTGAAATGTATTTTATAGGATAGTATTACGCTTGGACAGCGACTTCAATCTCTAGTATTGTACTATATATGCGTTTGTGTAATATAAAACTTTCAGGCTTTAAATCTTTTGTAGATTCAACTAATCTAATCATCCCCGGTAGTCTTATTGGCGTGGTTGGACCGAATGGTTGTGGTAAATCAAATATTATAGACGCCGTAACATGGGTAATGGGGGAAAGTTCTGCAAAACATCTTCGAGGTGAATCAATCACAGACGTTATTTTCAGCGGCTCAAGCGCTAGGCAGGCGGTTAGCCAAGCATCAGTTGAGCTTGTTTTTGATAATTCAGGAAATAAACTAGGTGGGCAGTATGCAAGCTACAATGAGATTTCAATCAAACGTCAGATTGGTCGAGATGCGGTTTCTACGTATTATTTAAATGGTACACGTTGTCGTCGAAGAGACATCACTGCGATTTTTCTTGGTACAGGCCTAGGACCCCGTAGTTATGCGATAATTGAGCAAGGTATGATTTCAAGATTGATTGAAGCAAAGCCTGAAGAATTAAGAGTCTATCTCGAGGAAGCTGCAGGAATATCTAAATATCGCGAACGTCGTCGAGAAACAGAAAATCGTATTAGGCACACCAAAGAGAATATTGAACGATTAACTGATATTCGTGAAGAGTTAGAAAAGCAGTTAAATCATTTGCAGCGACAAGCAAAAGCCGCAGAACGTTACAAGAACTTGAAACAAGATCAACGGAAGTTGAGTTGTGAGTTACTCGCGCTGAATTGGCATGATCTGAATAGGGAAATGAATTCGCTCAAAGTAGAATCTACCAAAAGAGAAAATGAAGTAGAAGCTTCTATTGCAAAAGTCCGCGAAACTGAAGCAGAAATTGAAAATCATCGTGATGATTTAAGCAAATCAAATGAACATTTTAACAATAAGCAATCAGAATACTATAAAGTGGGGAGTGATATCTCTCAGTATGAACAAAAACTCCAGCATACCCGAGAGAAAATTACGTCTATCGAAAAAGAACTCAAAAAAACTAGAGAATCGCATACTAATATAAGCGTACAACATGAACAAGATAAGGCCGAGTATAAAAAACTCCATGCTGAGTCAATTATCCTTGAACCAAAACTTATAGATTTTAGAGACGGCAGTAATAAGGCATATGAAATTCTCAATATTGCTGAAGAATCAATGCAAGAGTGGCA
>Ga0115555_1000218_pt1 | contig 38381 bp, 20 predicted proteins | sample COGITO_mtgs_1104_2_FD_87285 | JGI IMG/M metagenome (GOLD analysis project Ga0115555, IMG submission 87285) | Pelagic marine microbial communities from North Sea - COGITO_mtgs_110407 | ecosystem: Environmental > Aquatic > Marine > Epipelagic | place: Germany:Helgoland, sampling site Kabeltonne... | reverse complement strand
CCCAAAAACAATAAAAATTTTATAGACCAAAACACAGAAAGAACACCAGAATTACTAACGAACAGCGCAAAAAGAAAAGAAAAGAAGAGAAAAGAATGAACGAGCCTGGCGACCACCACCGCGAAAACCAGACGACGGACCGCTCGACGACCAACAGGAACGACGTGGACTCGGGCCCGTGGTTCGACCCGGACGAGTTAACCCCTCGGTCGCTTTGGGAAAAAATCGGCGACGGTTCTTTCGGGAAAGTCTACCGAGCGCACTTGTTGGGGACCGCAGTGGCGGTGAAAGTGATTCAGAATTTAAAACCCGACCGAGTCGCCGGTTTGAAACGAGACATATTTTACCTCTCGCGCATGACGCACCCGAACGTGGTTCCTATTTACGGCGCGTTCATCGAGGAAGGGATGCTGCACATGGTCATGGAATTCGTCCCGAACTCTTTGAGGAATAAACGCGTCGTCAATCAGGTTAACGTGGTACGAGTTTTACAAGACGTGGCGAGAGCGCTGGTGAGGATGCACGCGCAAGGACACATTCACAGGGACGTGAAAGCGAGGAACGTGTTGATTTCAGCGGTACGATTCTCGTTATTCTTCTTCTCGAAAGAGCATTATTAGCCTTTTCCTTTTCCGCCGCCGTTAAAGCTTCGTCTTCTTTGAGTCCACAATTATTATTTCTCTCTTTTGGCTGCTCCGAACAACGAGTACCAAAAGAGAGAGAAAAGAGACAAAAATGTTTTACTCTGTGGCTGCTTATTTTGTGTACTCACCACCTCTTTCGTCATCGTCCTCGTACTAACTACGTTCCACTACCCAAAACTCATCAATCACCAAAAACAACAGGACTTTGAAACCGCGAAACTGACGGATTTTGGTCTGGCGCGCATCCTACCGCAATACGCCAACGACCGGCGAGACGTGAACCCGAAGACGACGCCGAAAATCGGTCCACCGAAATATCGAGCACCAGAGGTGGAAAAACACGACTCGGAGAAAGATCACACGTACGCATTTTCTTCGGACGTGTACGGATACGGGGTCATGTGCTTTCAGCTCATCGATCAGGTGAAAAAAAGGAGACGGAAATCGCATCCGCACGAGGTTGATTTCGTCACCGGTTTGGGCAACGCGTGCTGCGAGGAAGATCCGAGAGCTCGACCGACGGCGGCGATGTGCCTGGCGAAATGTCGCGAGTTTTTAGGCGAGTCGTGGACGGCGAACGACAGAGTGTGGGGGAATCCGAATCCGACCGAACGAGTCGGATATTGGACCACGGAGATGATGGACGTCGGGACGTTTAAGAAAGTGGCGCCGAAAGAGGAAGAGGAAGGGAAAGACTCTCCGAGCGGGTTGGAACACGGCGAAACGCCGACGACAACAAATGGGCGCACGCAAACGCACGGTAAAAGAGGAAAGCATAGCGACGATGAAGACGAGGACGAGGACGAGGACGACGACGACGAGGAAAATCAGCAAATCAACAAGAACAAGAAAGCGAAAGAACGCGAGTTGATAAAAATGCTCGAAGACGAAAGAAGAATGGGAGAAAAAGGAACGACGACGACAGCTCCAGCAGCTGTACAAGCAGCTGTGCAAGCAGTAGCAGACGCGGAAAATAGGAACGGAACGAATACGAACGGAACGGGGACACCAACGACGACGACGACGACGTCTTTACGGCGACGAGTCATTGAAGCGCACGGGAACACTAACAACACTAACAACAACGGCGCCAAGGCCAATCGGAAACGCTCGAAACCGGCGACTGGGGACGCGATGGATATTGGTGTCAACGCGCATGCCGCCGGCATAGAGAACACCCAAGTCGCAATGGTTCGATCCGCGGACGGACGAATCACAAAAACGAGCTCTCTCGGCGAAGACTCTGGTTCCCAAACGCCGGTCAGTAAATATTCCCGAGGCGAGAACGTGGCGAGCGAAAACGGCCCTCCCGTCGTGAGAAGACTGAACAGTCTCTCCACCTTAGGCATGGGCGATTTGAAAGTTGAAGAAACTCGAAGCTAATATCATCATCCTTTGTTGTAACGAGATCTTTTACTGTACTTTGTGATATTAGTATGATGTGATATTAAACGTGCTTCCCTTCCTTTCGCAACTCGCCAACTCTTTCTCTCAGTCTGGTCATTTCTTTCGTGATTTCATCTAACGAGGCAGTTTCCGCGGAAAACTCCTTCGGCGAGTGCGATTGGTGGGTTTTGTTTTCGTTAACTCCTTCTCCTTTTCCTCCTCCGTGTGTTTCGTCGTGATGATGCTCGTCGTGATGCGAGTGATACTTATGGTGCATGTAATGTTCTAACCCGAAGGCGACCACGAACGTTCCAATCTGTTGTTGTTGTTGTTGTTGTTGTTGTTGTTGTTGTTGTTGTTCGTGTGTTGTTATTACATGTGTCAGTTTCAAACGCACATCGTCGTAAAAAAGAAAAGAAGAAGACAAAGGATATCATCGAAATCATCGTCGTCGTCGTCGTCGTCCAAACTTGAATCGTCACGACGAGGAGCGTCGCGTGGTAGTATCTACTCTTTCAAAAACCTTCTTCAAGTGTTTTTAGGGGAAGAAGATGTGATGACACACGAGATAACGATGAGACGAGAGAAAAACAACGCGCAAAACAAGAACAACAACAACGAGAACGAGAACGTACCATCGCGTGTTTCACCGGTCCAAACGACCCGGTTTTGATAAACTTTGTTCGATACCACTCCATTTTATTATAATAGTGTTGTGTTGTAATAAACTAAAAGAGAGAAAGAGAGAGAGAGAGAGAGAGAGAGAGAGAAAAGAGAGAAAAGAGTGAAGAAGTCTTTCAAACAAAGAAGAAAAAAAGCAGTCAAAAAAAACAGTCGTCAAAAAGGCAAAAGGAAAAGAGAAAAAAATCGATCGAGAGAAAAGGCGAGAGCGTTTTTAACAACAAACAACAAACAACACCGTTCGGTGTTTTCTCTTCTTAATTCATTCTGTTTTGACGGCGCTTTTCGCGCTGCGCTTTGAATATCTCACCTCACGACGACGCAGAAGAAGATGGCACCACCACGGAAACAACAACAGAACAATACTCGGTCGGCGTTGTCGGAACAACTCTCGAAGCTCGCGTCTGCGTTCCCGCGAGAAAATACCAGAGCTCTGAAAGGAGGCAAAGCGTCGATACTTCACACGGCGAGAGATGCGGCGGACGTTCGATTGGAAGAGATTCAAGAGAGAGCGCAAAAAGCGTTCGAGAACGTGAGGAGAAGAGATGGACGGTTCGACGCGTTCGGGAGTAAACTGTTTTATACCGCGAACACGAACGGCGTTGGGATGTTTGGAGATGACGCAGAAGGTGAAGCGTTGGAAGGGTATCAAAAGCAAAATCATCGAGAAAAACTGGACGCGAAAGAGAACGAGAAGCTGAATAAAATCATCAGGCAGTTTCTGAGGCTGTTCGCGTCCACGTGCGGGAAGATTTTTGGCGGCGACGAGGACGAAGCGACGGCGAAGGACGAGACGTTGAGAGAAGAAGCGGCGGACGGCGCGCATATTTTTGAATATCTCATACGGAGGTTTAAAGTTAACGTGTATAACGTGGACGACGTCATCGCGTCTTTGTTGCCGTATCACGGAACCAATCAGTTCGTGAAGGTGGTGCAAACGTGCAATTTCGAAAACGCGAAGAAGTTCGAGTGGATGCGAGGGGTGAAGGAAAGCGGCGCCAAGGTGCCGAGAGAGTACTTGGCGAAACGAGTGGCGAAAGACAAGGCGTTTTTAACCTACATTTGCGATAGCGCGGTGGAATGCTGCAACGGCCAAAGTAATAACGATTTTAACGCGACGAACGGTACGACTTCCGCGAGTTCGGTGAGTCATTCGTTTTACGTCGTTTTAATGATTGAAAGTCTCGATTGGATGAAACGCATTGAAAGCGCGCATTTGCAAAGATTTTTGACGTATTTAGAGCCTGGATTGCATCAAAAAGCCTCGTCTGAACACTACGCGGGGTGTTTGATGCTCATCGCGGCGTTATGCGCGAAGACGACGTTCACGGAGGCATTTTCGGTGGCGCTTTTAGAAGGCGTTTCGAAAGGTGCTCGAGCGCCGCTCGTTCGAGAGGCTATGCAAACGTTACTGGTGTTGTGTTCGAGTCAAAAAATCGAGACTATACCAGACCGGACGTTCAAGCATTTCGTAAAAATCGACAACGCGAGTTCTCACGTCGCGGAAATATGTGATAAGTATGGAACCGCGAGCGATTGTTTGGTGAATCCGTTGTTGGAAGCGCTCGGAAAGTTTTGCGGGACGCACGAAAATTACGAAAAGACTCTCATGGAAGCCTTGGAGAAGATTGAACTGACGGAACCGAGAGCGAAAAAGTTAGTTTGTAGTTTAGCGAGGAGCGATAAATCGGACGAAGTGAAAAGAAAGAGCATCGAAAGAGCGTTGCGTGCGGCGGATCAGAGGTTTCCGAAGAGCACCGCGGAAGCGGTGGATTCGTTTTTGAGAGGTTTGGAACGCAGGAAAGAAAAAAGAGCGCACGACGAGCGACGACGACGATTGCAAGAAAAACAAGAAATCGATGGAAAGGAGAAGAAGAAGAAGAAAGTAAATAACGGTAGCAGTAGTTCGGAGGAGAGCGACGAAGAGGAGGAAGACGATGAAGACGACGATGAAGACGATGACAAAACGAACGCCGAGGAAGATCGAATGATGATTGACGAAGAGACGAGGAAAAAAGAAGAGGAAAAGTTGAAAGAGGAAGAAGAACAGTTACGACTCGATTTTGAATCCGCATCTTTCCTCCGCGAGGCTTTAGCTGGTTCGGCCTCGGGGCCTATTGAGAACAAGAAGCTCGGCAATCGATCGTTGGCGGCTGCGTTAGATCATCCCACTGCGTCGATTCGAGAGAACGCGACGCAACGTCTGATTGACCTTCACGTCGAGTTCATCGAAAAGAAGGCAAAAGACAAAGACAACACTCTTCTTCCGCCACCAGGTCTGGAGAAGGGCGGTTTCCTAGCCGACGCGCTGTGCCGTCGATGCTCCGATGACGATCCAACTGTCGCCGCGTTGGCACTCGGCACTCCGTCTTTGAGCATGCTGACGAAAAACCGAACGTCGCTTTTCGAAGCTATCTCGCATCGATTAGAAACTGCGAGAGAGTTGAGCTCGAGATCGAACGAGCGAGATGCCAATAAAGTCGCGGACATTGAACGCAGAGTATGTAAGAAGGCATACGCGACACTTTTGAGGCAAATGTCAGGCGACAGAATAGACGACGACGACGACGACGAGTTAAGAACATTGCGCGATAAAGCCGCCGCTTTGGCATGTTACGGCGCAGTTTCTGCGTCGCACTCCCGCGCGGTCGCTCGATCTGTCGTAAAAGACGCCTCCAGGTGTAAGCACCCGATTTTACTTGGTTTTACGGACGAGAAGAGAGCTATCGAGCAAGCCTTCTCCTCCGCGGAAGACAGCAAGAGTAGCGGATCTAAGAAGGATGTGCGACACGAAGGCGATGCGAGAATAGCAGCGAGTGTCGTGCACGCTATTGGTTACGGATTCAATCAAGCCGCAAAGAAACCACCCGCGATAGGAGAGTTTGATATCGAATTGTGGGTTCGCGAATCGTACCGCGACGCGGACGGCGCCGGGAAGCTGACGCTTCTTTTATCGCTGAAAGCCGCCTTGGCAGAGTGTAATTCGTCTCCAATGGAAGATATCATACGCAAGAGCATCTGGACGGTATTGAAAGACGACTGGGAACAAGGATGTCTCGGATTTGGTGGTAAGTTTCGGTCCCATCACGACGAAAGACTCAAGGATGGTACAATTCCAATCGAGTGTTGGCTCTCTCTCAGCGAAGCATCTAGTGCTCTGCCTTGGATTTCACCAGTCTCTAGAGACATTGCGAAAGATTTGTTCTCCAAAATCACAAAGAGAGATGCAAAAAGTAACGTCGCTGAAACTATTTTGATTGAGTCGTTTGATATGCTCGCCGGGAGCGAAAGTGAACAAACAAACGAATCCTTCGAAACGATAGTGCAAGATTTGTTGCGCAAGTGTTTAGATGCGTCAAGCCGACGAGGCGTTGATTCAGCGAGGTTCCTCGCCTCCAGAATAATCGCGGAGGACGGTACGAACGAACAAACTTTCGCATCGAGCACGCGAGGTAAGATTGTCGCTTTAGAGATGATTCAATCCGAAATCGAGGACGTGAAGGATTCCGACGAAATCGTAACAGCGCTCTTAGTCGCTTGTGCAAGCTCGGTGTCGTCTATTCGTCGGGCTGCAGCAGACGCGCTATACTGTGCACCAACGACGAGTGAATTTGCGCCTTTTGCTGCCGCTGCGAAAGCCAGAGCGCAAATCACCATCGATGGAGCGAGCGCTGTGAGGACGGCGATGCGAAGCGTACAAGTTTCAGTTGAAGATACGAAACGCTTGTTGAAGCCAATAACGGCGGTGAAAGTAGACGACCTTTTTAGAAGAGGAGAAGGTGATAGATCTACGAACGCGCAGTCGTCTACGTTTTGTCTGATGAATCCGCACGCCGCCCGAGTTCTTTTGTTCATTCTAAGAGGCGTTGGGGACGACCAAGTAAAGGCGGTTGAAATTGCTCGAGCGCTTGAACGCGCCACTTCTTTTGATGCCGACGAGACTGCACCCGATCAACTTGAAATTGCCGCGTTTGCTATCGAAGCAGTTCGATGTTTCGTTGGAGAAAAGCTCGCTTCTTCGGCGGAAGTGACGTCCGGTAAGTTTGCTTTCGACTCGTTTTTGAACGCCATGAAGTCTCAAATTTCGGTTTCCGTGCGCATCGCCTGTTTTGAGCAAATAGCGAGCGGGAGCTATCCGCTCATGAAAATACCACCAACTTCGCGCGCAAAGGTTTTGGACGTTTTGTTCCACGCGAATAAAAGCGACGGCGATAAGACCGCGCGTGGCGCTGCGAGAGCTGCAATCGCGTCGGTCCCCTTGGATTGCAAAGATGCCGTAGTCGCCATTTCCGGAGCGTGTAAATTTGGAGATAAGGATATCGTCGTTGGTCTCACGAAAGGTGATTCGTTAGCGAACGCGGTCGCGGCTATGGAAGTGTTTTCTTGGCGTTCCGACACAGCAGTCAATCGCGATGCGTTGATTCACCCTTGCCAAAATCTCTGCAGAGCCCTCTTTGCGCAAAACGAAATCGACGTCGAGGAAGACGCTCGTCGCCAAGCTCTCAAAGAACAAAACGCGGCAAACAATTTCAAAAAGAAAAAGAAACGCTTCTACGGCGCGGAAGATAATTCATCGTCGTCGTCGAGCGATGATAATAGCGATGGCGATGAAAGAATGAGCGAAAGTGATGACGACGATAACAACAAGAATGATTCCGAAACGAAAAAGCTCAACGAACAAATCGCTGAGCGTTCGTACGCGTTGACGTTAAGTTTGCAAACTTTAACAAAGTTAGCTGAGCTTTGTGGTCAGACCGTCAATAGTTGGGACATCGATCTCATTTGTGTTTCTGCGTCTAAAGCTTCTGAAGGGAGTTCTCGCGCGGCAGCTCTAGAGCTTCTCTCGGAGATGGCAAAGATCAAGCCAGAAATGGTTGTGAAGAAAGTTGTGGACGTTGCCACGACGCTCTCGAGAATTGCCGGCGAAAACGACGACGTTACGTTACAGAGAGCTTTAGAAAATGCTTTGAAATCTGTCGTACCCGTGTGGCTTTCCTCAGGTAAAGCTGACGTGAAGGAAGTCATTTGGACAATCGTAGAGGCGTCGACGAGAGCGCCGGAACGAAGACGCGCGCCATTGTGTGCCGCGCTCATTCGCGCCTGTCCTGAAGGCTCGAAAGGTTTGTCTGAGTTGATTTTACAAGTACTTGAGAATAGAAACAGTTTGGAAAAGTCCGCCGAAGCGCACAAAAAGAAGATGTACGCGATGCTGTATCAAAATGATGCGAAGAAGAAGACGGGTGGGAATTTAGATTTGATGGACCTCGACGATAACAACGCGGATGTTGATGATGATGTTGACGACGAGGACGACGAGCTCGAAGACGAAGAAAACAACAACAAAACAAAGTCGAACACGTGGGTCAAATCTTTGGTTATGACTTTGCTAGGTCACGAGAAACCAGTCAACGCGGTCGTAACGCTGGTAGATGCAATGAAGGTACGACTTTTTTCTCCTTCTTTCTCGTTTTTCGCGCGTGACTTTTTAAACTCGTTCGTTCGTTGCGTATGTTTCGGTGAAGAATTCGTATATGTGTCAGGATTCTGATTTTTCGTGATGAGAACTTCAAACGATCTGCTGCTTTCCTTCTGAGAAATGTACTGTCTACGACGACGATAGAAAACCTCTCTTTCTTCTTTTGTTCCTCTTCCTCTTTTCAAGACGCTCACGTGTACTTCTTTGCCTTTCTTTTTACAACACAACAGATTGCTGCCTCGAGAGGCTCGGAAGCGAGTAGAGGTGTCGTCGTCGTCGCGAACGCCGCGTCGCGATTCATATCAACTCGATCTTTTCTTCTCGCGCAGAAGAAATATAGCGCACATTCTGTGGCAAACTCGAACGTGTTACAAACCGCGTTTTCCTCGTTAGCTGAGAGAGCGTTGACGTTGCTAGATACGAAGGCGTCATGCGCGAGTGGTCCTTCCGCCTCTAAAGCGGGTAGAGATTTATTCTCTGCGTTGGATGCCGTTTTGCACCCAGGCAAGTTTCTTGAAACGTTGACGCCATTGCTATCTTGTGAAGAAACCTCGGTGCGTAAAGCGGCGTTGAATCTCCTCACGGATCGTTTGCAAAACAACGAGAACGCGCTGAGGGATTTGACGATTTCCGTCAAGAAGCAACAGAAAGAATCCAACGAGAGCATTAAGATTGCAGGTTTGAAACTCATCGACGAACTCGCAACTCTTGCCGTCAGAGATGGTACTCCAAACGCTCGTCAAGCGGCTCTTGTCGCGCTTGAAGCCGCAGCCATGCGGTTTGGTCGCGATGAAGACGCCACGCATTACGCGAATGCGTTGGTGAACGCCGCGAAACAGGTTGCAGAAAAATGTTGTTTTGCAAAAGACACGGAAGAGGAAAATGCGCTGAAAGCTATTAATTCGACCACGTCGAACGTGCTCGGTTCAGCCTCTTTGTGTCTCGCGCAAATTGCTCGAGCCACAGGGCCGAAGTTCATCGGCGCGTTGGCGCTCGCCGCGCCGGCAATGACTCGAATCGCCAAACTGGCCACTCAAATATGCTCTAAAAGCGCTGCCGCGAGAAATGGCGAAACACCAGAGAACGCTTTGGTTGTTTTATCAGCAACGCTTTCCGCGATCGACGCGTTTTGTGAAGACCAGCTAGCGAAGTTTATGAGTCCATACCTCTTGGACATTTTGACCGTCGCGACGCATCCGGCGTTGTGCGCAAAGACAGAGACAGACGATGAAGAGGAGGAAGAGGACAGAGACGACGAAGGTGTGTCTGGTAAAAAGAAGAAAAAGAAGAGCAGAGATAGCGTAAAAACAAATCTTACATCTCTCATAGCCGCCAAAGAAGCTGCTGCCGAATTACGCTCGGAACGCTTAGCGACCTCGTTCGAATGCCGTGTGCTCATGCCTCCTCTGGAAGAGTGTTGGGTAACGTTCATTCGTGAGAGCGAATCCGCACGCACGGCAAACGAGGCATTGCGTTCGAGACTGGCATTTTTGGAAGTTTCAAACAAGGTAGCCGATCGTAAGGATGCTACGTCTGCGCACAGAGCTTCGCTGTTTTCGATTGCTTTGGAAGCCATGGACGTACGACGACAGTTCGCGGAGGAAGACGACGCGAGCGTTTCGGAGATGGAAGAAGTAGAAACGTTAGCCGTGAACGCGGTGGCGAATTTAGCAGTAAAATGTACCGAGAAAGAGTTCACGCCGTTTTACGCGAAATGCGTGGAGTGGGCTAAAGCGAGAGCTGGAGAGAAAGATGCCGCGAGATGGCGATTATCGGCGTTGTTTCGATTGACGAGTGCTTTGGCGGACCAGTTGAGAGCTGTTTTTGTGCCGTTTTACAGACACGTTCTGGACTTGACAGCGGCATGCTTAGACGACGAAGCCTTGGATATGTTAGAATCGAACAAGAAAAAGAAGAAAAAGAAGACGGATGGTGAGAAGAGCAACAAAAACAACGACGATGTGATGGACGAGTGGCGCATGAAGGCGTTCGCGCTCGCCGCTTTGCGTCGGTGTTTCGCATACGATTCGGTCAATTTTCTCACGCAAGAACGATTTAACCAGTTTGCGCCTTTAGTTGCGAAGCACTTGTCTAAAGAACCGCCAAAGAAGAGTCGAGAATACGCAATGAGCACCCTGGATGAACTACTGGACGAAGGTGACGATGGAGCAAAGGACTTGAATGAAAACGACTCCGTCGGAGTAAAATTCAATCTCGGCGCCGAGTGTGTCGGCTGTTGTGCCGCTCTTTTCGCCGCTGCGCCCGACGAAGCGTTGTGGAAAACGTTACACCGAAACATCCTGAATGTTTCCAGAAATTACGAACATTCCAGAGCAAAGCTTCTCGTTATTGCCACGCTCGCTAAAATTATCGAGAATACCCAAGAAGAATACTTAGTCTTGCTTCCCGAAGCCATTCCATTTCTCAGCGAACTTCTCGAGGACGACGATTTAGAGGTGGAGATTTCGACGCAGGATTTGTTGGATAAGTTGACAAAGTTAAGTGGGGAGGACTTAGCGAGCTTAATGGAGCACGGATATGGCGACATGAGACACCAAAGTGGACGAGATAAGGATATTGTCAAGCACGAGAGCTACGTGTGATTTTAAAGCTAAACGCCTTGTGTAATAATACATTTTCACGAAAAGAGCTCTAACTAAACTAAGTAATAACTAAAACGGAAATACCCGGACGACACTCCCGATGAACTCACCTCGCAAACCGTTTGTCGTGCTGATAAACACCGCGTTAAGTAAAAGCGCATTCGGATCTGCATCGTTATACGCGTTGAACGTTTGCTGAGCAAACAAATGAATATTTCGAAAACCCTGTTCTATGACCTTTCTCGCCCTGGCAAAATCCTTCGACGAGAACGAAGCCGCCACACACGCATTTAACCACTTTGCAAGCATTGCCTTTGCATCGTTTGCATCGATTTCAGTGGACAACGCGTTCATTGACGAAATCAATACGTCCGTCGCGTGCCGGATATTTTCTCCGCACGATCTTTCAAGATGCGTCGCGAACCGCTCCAACTCAAACAACTGCTCTTGGAAACTTCGTAATCGTCTTCTCAAAACGGTCGCTTCCTTCGAAGCGTGGTCTAATTTCCGTGCGTTATCGTGAACGTACGTGGCGCGGTCGAGATCGTTCGAAATTTTTCGTAAATTTTGGAGCATCGCGCGAATGGATTTCAATCTCAAAACAAACTCCGAAACCGCTTCAATTTTTTCTTCAAAGTCGATACCAAACAGATTCGAACGCTTCAGTTGTTCCGGAAGCGCGTACGACAGACACTTGATAGATTTCGTATTCCTTGACGACGTGCTCTCGTTCGAGTAGACGATTCTAAATCGATCTTTAACGACATTCGAAGAAATATTTGCGCGTTCTAACGCATCTCGCAACTCATCGTTCGTGAAGTAGGTGATTTCAAAAGAAGAAGAGACGAAAGCATCATCATACGAATCATCATCTCTCCTCTCGCACAGCGTTTCTATGACATCGCCACTCAAGCCGAAGATGATTTCGGCGATATATTTCGCGTGACTCGCAACTTCATGATCTTTGAGAAGATACGAAACGTGCACTCTAGAAACTTTTTCGTGAAGAAAATCGAGAAACGCCCAAAGGTTACTCGCGGTGACGTCCACGAGCGATCGTTTACACATGACGACGCGTGAGGGAAGGGATGAATAAGTCACCGATGAAGCACGCGGTGGCAGATCCGTTTCCATCGTGTCGTCGGCAGCCAAGATGGTCTTCTCTGCCAACTTCTCCGCGTCTTTCGAGTCTTCTTCTTCTGCTGCTGCTGCTGCTTCGTGATTTTCTTCAACCGCGACAACAACGTCGAGGAAAACATCCCCAGTTGTATCTGCATTTGGGTCCGTTGTCGTGTCCTCTTCCCCGGTTCGATTCATTTGACTTTCCAACAGTCGCACACGCTTTTTCACAGCACTTCCGCTAAACGTCCCTAATCTTTCTAAATCTTCAGTCAACTCGTTCACTTTTGCCTCTTTTTTCCTCTCTGCGCGTTCAAACATTTCCAAGCGTCTGGCATCCCCTAATTCTTTCTTCTTGGCCTTGGCTTTCTGACGAATTTCTTCTCGCTCGAGCTCGTGTTTGCGCACGCGCGCCTCAAATATCTCCCGTTGTACGCGCACGCGTTCTCTGTGTTCAAATTCGATTGAGTCTTTTTCTTGCGTGCGAAGAGTATCCGTCGTATCAATAGCTTCATCCAACGTTCGAGAAACTTCTCGAAAGATTTCTTCTCGAGCGACACCCATTTCTTTGGTGAAGAAGTGAACGATAGAAGTTGCATCCGAATCGATATTCGCCATATCGGACGTCGATGAGAAGAGCAGCAATATACACGCGCGCATGCCCGCACTAAATTGAGCAAGCTTCTGCTCTCGGTGAATATCCCGCGTGGAATTTTTTATGCTTCTCAGTTTTCGAATCGCGTCGGATTTATTCTGAAGCAACACATCGCACGCCTTCTTTAAGCATTCACCGTCATTAGATAACGAAGAATTATTCGACGAAAAGCACGCGTTGACGATGCCTTCAACTAGCACAGGTTTTGCCGTGGAAATGAATAAAATTTCAAAGAGCTTCAGTACGCTCCTTTGCTCGAGCTCGATGTCTACGTAGTCGTTGTAGTGTAAATCTTGAATCTCCCGAGAGAGCACATCTAGAGCTACGCTGCCGTAGGAATAGTGAGAAGCAGTACTTTTATTACCATTTTGACGATACCGATGAGGCGATACCGATGGCAACAAAAGAGCGCGAGACTTGCGGTGCTTCATCGCGCGCCACCGTTTTTGTACCTTGTCGACCAAAGCCGCCAACGAGGCAATCTGTTTCCGTATATCCCGCGTGTGGAATGCAAACTCGAGAAGCGTCGTTGATGCATCGTTTCGATTTGCATTTCGTTCGTGTTCATCTTCATTCTCGTATTCTTCCCCCTCGTCGGCTCTGCGTTGAATGCACGCTTCCGCGAACGCGCTCAATGACGCGTCTATAGCCTGGAGTATTTTCAAAACGCACTTTTGAAATGCATTTGCAGTCGAATCGCCGCTCTCGTTTTCCATTTGTTTTGTCGCAAACACACGCGCGCGGTTTTGCAGACGAGACGTTTCGTAAAACTGCGACAGTACGTTTTTGGTCGCTCCAACGCTCGCCCCGCGAAAACGCACGGAAAGGCTTCCGCTGTCGTCGAGAGAATCCAACGATATAGCTCTCAGCAAGCGTCTCGAAGACACGTCTCCCATGACGGCGCGGATACACATCGTCACTAAATTCGACTCGTCTGCGCAAATGCATTTCGTGGCGTTTCCATGCTTGCCGCTGTTAAAATTAAAATCTTTCGCGCCGATGAACGCGCGCTCGTACAGGAAGTCGAAATCCACCGCGGAACGCCGCGCGCTCGCAGAATACAACGACGAAGGCATCAAAAGCGTAAATCTGTTCTCGTCCTCACGCACGGCATCCCACGCGAGCAACTCGTTTTCTTTTTCTTCAACACGTCCGCTCTTGTTCCTCGCGCCGGTACTTTTGTCGTTCCCATCGATAACATCAGGACGTAGCCATACCAACGCGTTTCTGTCGAAAGTCGTCCTCGCAACGTCGCGCTCTTCTTCTTCTTCTTCTTCTTCTTTTTCTTCTTCCTCTTCTTCTCCTTCGATGTCGAAAATGGTTTTGTCGTCGTATTCGAGTTCGTCAAAGTCTGATAAGAGCGCATCCTCATCACCATCATCATCACCTGAATAATACTGGTAGTCATACCGCCGTCGTTCCAGCCTTTCTTCTTCCCTTTCATCTCCCAAAAGGTGGTGGTCGAGAAGAGAAGATTCAGGAGAAGAAGAAGAAGAAGAAGGAGAAGAAGAAGAAGAAGAGAGCGCAAACGTCGCCAGTCCTTTTCCTTTTCCTCGTTCACTCATCTTCTTCAAACAGATGAGAGAAAAATCTCTTCTTCTTTGTCGTCGTCCTTCATCCCAAAAGGTAGGTGAATAATCTCGTTTCTGTCAAAAAAAGAAGCCACTCTCTCGCTCTCTCTCTTCTGTGCTAAAAATACGCCATAAAGAGACTGACAACGACCGCGAGAAGAGAGCAGCAGCTTCTTCAAACGCTGAATCTAAAGAGAGAAAGATTGTAAAAATGGAGAGAGAGAAAAAGAGCAGAAAAGAGGAAAAAATTTTGAAAAAATTTTGACTTTTTTTTCTCCTTTTTCAACAGTTTTTTTTGTTTTTTCAATGTGTGGGGGTTCTTTTTCGACGAAGGAATCACATCGTGGATTCATTTTTTAAAATCATCACAACAAATACTTTATTATAATAAAAGTGGTTTGTATTCGCGCAAAAGATGAGGAGTTTTGGAACGACTCCGACGACGAACGAAAAGAACGAGAACAGGAAGAACGAAAGTTTTAAGAACCATCCTTTTTTCTTGGAAAGAAGAAGAAGAAGAAGCGATGATGATTTTGCGAAGAAGCATTACCCAAAGTCTCGTCTGTGTTTTGATTTGAGCGAAAACAACAACACCAAGAACAAGAACAACAACAGCGCATCTTCTCCTCCACCACCACCGTTTCCTTCTCCTCAGATGCCGTTATCCTCCCCCGTCGATGGGAGTGGTAATGATGGGGGTGATTTCGTGCCCGTTTTGATTCCTTCTTTATCTTTATCTTCGTCTTCGTCTTCCGCGAATGGTGATGGTGATGGTGTTGGAACAACACCAACGAGAACAACCGCTGCTTCCTCCTCCTCCTCCTCCTCTCAAACTGCGACGTCTTCGCAGGTGGTTTCGCTACAAGCCGGGGGAGGGAACGCGAAGAAACGAAAATTACATTCTCCGCACAAACGCATCCTCGCGTTCAGTCGGTTTCGCAGAGAGAAGTTGAAAGAAGCCATGGCGATGTATCGCGGGAACGAAGGCGACCGGATGCTTTCTTTCCTGGTGCAAACGATCGACCACGTGGCGCGAGAGACGGGCAAATTTTTACGGTTATCACCGGCGAAGATGGTATTCGTGTTTTTTCGACAGTGCGGGAAGGTTTCCGTGCACGCGATTGCGTGCGCGTTTGCGAGGTGTTGGATGGGTAGATACGCGTACGAAGGCGCGCGGGTGATGGTTTTCGCGTTAGCGATGGTGAAAATGAGAGACGCGGAGGATATTCAGCAAGCGCTCACGGGAGCAGGGAAGAGAATTAAGAAGAAGATGTCTCCTTCTTCGTTGAAAAAAGCGGGGCAGCGAAAGAGAAAAGCAGCCGCCGGAGCTGGAAAAGGCACGAGTAGCAATGGTAGTATTAGTAGCAAAAGAGGAGGAGGATCGGGGGTTCCGTTCTTGCCGAGTTTGAAATCGATATCACACGTCGTCGCCAACGCGCACAAGTCGTTGAAGCCAATGTGCGTGGATCTCGCTGTTACGCACGCGCAGGTTTTAGCCGTGCGACTGGTTCTTAAACTCGTCGCTCCGAGGAAGAAACGGTCGATTGAGTATTCTTTGCGTGTTGCGCCGGTAATGACGTCGTATATTTTACTCAAGCAAAAGCACAAACTTCTCTACGCGGACAAACCGGGCAAAAGAGCTTTGAGTTGGGACCAACAACACGAGTGGGGCGCGGAACAAATGACAGAAATCATCGCCGATTTTGGAGGATTTTATAGAAAGGTTGGCCAAATTGCCGGCACGGCGTCGCAAATGATGCCGAGACCGTACGTGGAGAAATTTTCGAAAACGATGGACGATAATCCGCCGACGCCGTTTTATATAGTCCGGAAAATTTTAGAAACTGAGTTGGGAGGGCCGCTGGGCAGTCACTTCTCCGAACTTTCGAGAAACGCGTGCGCGACGGCTTCGATCGCGCAGGTGCACTTTGGACGCTTATTAGACGGAAGAGAAGTCGCGGTGAAAGTACAAACGGCGAATTACGAGAATGTCATTGCCGATTTGAAAGCGCTTTTACGAACGGCGCGAACGATGAAAAAATTACGTTTGGATAACGGCATGGATTTACCGACGATTTTTGAGGCGTATTTGGACGTCATCGACGAAGAATTTAATTTCAAAATAGAGCACGAGAAGATTGATTATTTCGGTAAGTTGTTCGAGCAGACGCCGGAGATTTGTGACAAGGTGTGCGCGCCTCGCGTCGTCGCGTCGACGAGAAAAGTTTTAGTCATGCGACGCGTTCGAGGCGCAAAATTGTTGACTATTTTCAATCGAGCGCGGCAAAACGGGAAACGTCCGCGGTGTCCGCAACAAGTTTCTAGAACGCACTCGTATTACGGCGGCGACGGTTGGAACGGTGTCTTCTTTTCCATTTTCCGAGCGTGGGGGGAGATGATGCTCACGTGTGGTCATTTTCATTCCGATCCGCACCCGGGGAATTTTATTTTGAGAGGCGATGGGAAGTTGTGCATTCTCGATTGGGGACAAACAAAACGAGTTGATGATAAGGAGCGTTTGCACATGTGTAGATTGGCGTTGAGAATGTCCACGGAAGATTACAACGGCATCGCTTCGGAAGTTCGCGCCCACGGTTCCGTACTCGTGGAGAAACCAACCAACGAAGCGTTAGTCGCGTTATCCTACGCGTACTTTGACACCAGACCGTCCGCGTTAGCGGAAATGAACATGCTGGATTTAGAAAATTCGCCGTTCACGAAGAATAAAATCACGCAAAACACTCGCGAAGGCTTCTTTGCCATCCGAGGGGTGTTTTTACTCCGCGGCATGTTGGCCACGTGCGGGGAACAAATGAGTATGGTCGAGCACTGGCAAGACGTGGCTATTGCAAACTTACGAGACGCCGGAGAATGGTACCCTGGAAGATTTCGAAGAATCACGACTCGGATAGTAAACAAAGCCGCGTTACAAACGCAACGCACGTTTAACTTTGGCTCTGGAGCGAAAATGAACGAAGTCGAAGCGTACGCGCAAGAGCGCAAATCAAAAGAGACTTCCTCTTCCAAACCGGCGTACACGAGCTTTTCCAGTTTATGGTAGTTATTATATAATACTGTTGACGATACTAATGAAATTCTATTCTACTAAAACTAACGATAACGCATCCCCTCGTCTTCATCCTCCTCGTACGTCGCTCGCCAGATTACACTTCTTCAAAAGCTCTCGCACCTCCTCTTTCCTATACGGCCTCAGCGCCACGCACGTCACGTAATCTTCCGGTTGTTCTCGCCACGCGTAATAGTCGATGTTGTTCTCCGTTAACTTTTCGCTTAATGTCATTAATTGTGCTTCTCCTTTCACCTCTAAAACCACTTTCGTCATGGACGATAACTTCTCCTTTGCAACGTACTTAATTGAATCTTCGTTCGTTTTGAACGTCTCCAAAGCCGCCACGGAGGCGTGCGCGACTTGCGCGGCGATCGACCCCAACGGCCACGCTTTTTCTCGCCACAAGTCTCTTCTCAGGATGATGTATTGCGTCAAAACATCTTCGTCGTTCACATCGCCATTCGTCGCAGACGTCGTCATCGTTCTCAAAGTTCTCGTTGTCTTTGGGGAATACCTACTAAAGTTGGTACACGAAGCAGCAGGTTTTGATGCTCTGCGCGTTAAAGTTTGCCGCCGCGAAAAGACCACAGATGACGATGAAAAAAAGCGCCTCGCAACCACCACCGTCGGCTTTGAGAGCATCACAGTATTTTGAGCGATTATGTTATCAGTAGAGTATTACGCGCGCGAATACAGTGGAGCTTTCGTTCTTCTTTATTTTTAGGGGAAAAAGGTTGAGTCGTCCACGTGCTTCAAAAGAAGAGAAGACGCTCCATGTTGTACCGGTACTGCGCGCAAAGAGCTTTTGGACGGTGGTCTTTGTCTTCTACTATTATTACGAGCAGCAGTAGCAGTACTTCTTCTTTCTGTTCTTCTTCTTTGAGGCGGTCTCGGAGGTACTTTGCGATTTCGCCGTCCTCGTCAGGAGGAGAAGAAGAACAACAACGACGACAACGAGAACAACGACATCATCATCATCATCGTCCTCAAAAGCCTTCTTTAAAATCGATCGAAAAAGCGACGCTGAAATGGCTGGACCAGTTTATCATCGAGAAAAACGTCTGCCCGTTCGCCAAAAACGTTCGAGGAGGAGAAGGAGGAGGAGAAGAAGAAGAAGTTTTAGAGGCGAAGAAGAAGAAGAAGAAGAAACAGACGGGCATAAAAATAGTCGTCTCCGAGCGGGAACAGATAGAAGACGTTTTGGAGGATTTCATGAGAGAGTTAAAAGAGATTGAATACGATTCGGACGAGGAAGGGATAACGAAGACGGTGTTGTTCGTCATCTCTCCGACGTGCGAGTTCGTGAACGACTTTGATTCCTTTCTCGATTTCGCGAACGTTATCGACGACGCGGCGTTGCAAAACGGCGACTATAGAGGCGAGTCGGTTCTCGACCAGCTCGATTTGAGAGGGAAAGTGCAAGTGGTCGCGTTTCATCCGGACTTTGTGTTCGCCGGCGAGAAATTGGGAGATCCCGGAGCGTTTACGAATAAGTCACCGTATCCTTTGTTGCACATATTGCGAGAGAAGGACGTGACCGAAGCGGTTCGGTCGCATCCGGACGTGAAGAGTATACCGAAAGCGAACGTGGAGAGGATGAGAGAAATTGGCAACGAAAGTTTAAAGAAGATGTTAGACGGGTTGAGAAGTTTATAACAATAGAAAAGGAGAGAGAAAGGGAGAAAGGGGAATGAATATTTGTACAGTATGCGCGTATGTTTTTAGTAGTGCTGCTGCGTTTCACTGATTTTCTTTTCCTCTATTCCTTGTTATTTTCTTTGTTCGTGACTGCTGCTTCTTCTTTGTCATCCTCTTCGATGCGCGTCTTCGAGAGCTGCTCCTGAGCTGCGTCCAATCCCGCATCTTTCTCTTTCTTGCTTTCTTCTTCTTTATTACCACCACCAGAGGACTCCGAGGACGATGTGTACGATTGCCACATCGAAATGTTATCTTTGATCAACTTCAAAATCAACGCGGCGTCTTTGTACGCTCTCGCATTATCGGTCAGGGCGTCTAAATCCTCCAATCCTTCGTCCAACGCAGTTTGCGCGATTTCCAACGCCGATTTCGTATCTTCGCGAATCTCGTGGTGAAAGACGGAGTAGTTTAGAGAAAGGCCGAGACGAACCGGGTGCGTCGTCGCCACTCCGGCTTTCGGGTCGCGAGCGATTTCCAAAGCCTTCTCGTACGCGTCTTGCGAACGCATCGCGTGAGGAATCCTCGCCTCGCCTCTTTGAATCTCTGCTAGATACCGATAATAATCTCCAATCATTTTCAAGTAGAAAATTTTCTGGTCTGATTTATATCGAGGCGAGTGTTCCTTTGAAGCTTCCGAGAGTAACGCTGTGACTGTTTTTGGCGACTCGTGATGTTGTTGTTGTTGTTGTGCTTCTTGTTCTCCTTGTTCTCCTTGTTCTCCTTGTTCTCCTTGTTCTCCTTGTTTTTGCTCTTCTTGATGTTGTTGTTCGTAATGTTCCGTCCCACCCAACAACCTCGGCAATAACACGCCTTCCACCAAATCGATCGTCTCTTTACAAATCTCTTTCAATTCGTCCTCGATTTTCTCTTGATACTCCCGCGCGATGTTCAAAAAATCCTCCCCCATATTTTCCCTCTTGATTTGCCCAATATTCGTTTGCACGCACACCCACTGTTGTCGTCTTCTGGTCGTTTCGTTTTTCGAGGCGACGGAGAGCATGTTCCGTTCTTGCGGCTGTTTTTATTTTTACGCGGACGAAAAGTCGTTGTTTTTAAATAAATAATGCCACGTGGCATTGAGAAGAAATATCTAAAGTCAGGAACGACGAGACAAGAAGAAGGGGAAAAAAAGGAAAAAAAAAGAATAATATTAATGCGCCTTACGTCTAGATCTTCGTCGATGGTCACGACTAACTCTTTCATGATCTGTCGCATGTCTGTTTTAAAGATGGTGAGAGTGTGTGTGTAATAATTGTGAGTCTTTTGTTACATCGCAGAACAAAAGCGCACAAAGCGCGCGCATCTCATCATAAAAAATGTATATCTAAAACGCGTTGACTTTTCACACGACGAAGGGAAAAAAGAAAAAAGGTAATACATTTCGTACCGACCCAACGCGAACATAACTCGGCGAGCTGCGCTTTTTGACGCAGTTTCACTCGCGCGTCTAACATCAATAAACTCCTTTGAATCTTCTTTAACTTCTTTAACTTCTTTTTCGTGAAAGAGAGATAAAGTCGCTCCTCGATGATGTGTGATGCAGAGAGAGAAAGATGCTTGTTTTTATATGGAGGGAAAGAGATATTTTTTCCTTTTTCTCGGAAAAACAAACTTTTCACATCTAGAAAGTATTACTAACTCGTATTATATGACATAACTTACTTCTTCTTCTCTCTGCTTCGGAACGGCGACCGGAGCTTTGATTTCTTCTTCTTTTGTTGTTCTTGTTGCGGTGTTGGCGTCGTCGCTTCTTCTTCTTTGTATTCTTCTTTCGCGTTGTTCGTTTCGTCTTTATTCTTTTCTTTTTCTTCTTTCTCGAGGAGAAGACGCTTTTCGAGAGCCTCGGCGACGACGCGTGCGCGCTCCTCTCTCGTTTCTGGCTTTGTTTTCAATACTTCTGCCTTCTTTTTCTCGTCTTCTGACCGCTTGTTCTCCGAAGCGCGTTGTTGTTGTTGTTGTTGTTGTTGTTGTTGTTTGCGCTCGCGCTCTTCGCGCATTCGCACGACGTGGACGTTTTCGCGAGGCGCCGGCACGCCGCTCGTATTCGTACTACTACTACTATTATTACTACCGTTGCTCGTACTACTACTTCCTACTTTTTGCGATGTTCCTGAAAACGACGATGAAGCTCGCTCTGGATGACTGATTCTACTACTAGTGTTGTTATTATTAGAGTCAAATCCACCCCCGCCGCTACCGACGACGACTGGTAAACTAAACCCGCGTTGTAACCCGTCGATGTCGACGTATCCGTGCGTTTCCAACGCGTACCGTCCAAACCTCGTCGTTGATTCAAACCTCTTCGCTTGCACTGCAGTCGGCACACCATTCGGCCCACACATTCTCGGCAAATATCTCAACGCCACGAACGTCGCGCTCGCGCCTTCGACGAGGTTGTTCCCGAGCACATACCAAAAGAATAAAAACACAAACGGCAGCCAACTGTTCGGCACTCGAGCGAGTCCCCCGAATATCGTCGTTTGTGCGTCTGGACTATTCGTACTGCTGTTCCTCGCGATATTCCCCACGCACATTGCGTACGTGGCAGATAAAACGCCCGGTCCAGAAATGTTCAACGGTGAGAGTAAGTGTCCTTTCCCGCCTGAGAACGGCGCGAAAACGACTGAAAACACGAACGTCCAACAGTTTATGCACACCAGAGTGAACAGTATTTGCCAAAAGCATCGAAACGAACCTAAACTGCGTTCGAAATCCGATATGAATCGATAGCTGATGTACGCGTTAAACAAGGCGCCAATGAAACCTGAGTTCACGTATAAAAGTGAACTAAACGTTCTGTACCACTGAAATCGAGTGAACACATCGAACGGACAAAACAACGTTTTCTCGTCCAGTTTGAGCAGAACGTTTAAGGGTAACGCGAAAAACAAAGAGAAATAAATCAGAGTTTTCGCGAATAAAGGCGAGGATTGGACGTTTGCTTTCACTTTGAAAAAGAAAGGGTGGAAAGATGCCGCGTTTATCATCGTTTCATGTGCTGCCGTAAAAGTGGTGCGTCGTGGTTCTGAAGAAGATTTGGTGTTTGTGTTGTTACCTAAAAATCCGAAAGAAAAGAATACAATAAGGCAACGCGCATACTTTCAACATCACGTCGTTTCAATAAATAACGAATCTAATAACAACACGCTTCCCTGGCGTATCCCCAAATAGAGATGACATTGTTTCGATGACTCGCGTTTGTCGCTTGTTCTTTTCTCGTCGTCGTCGGCGGCGGCGGCGGCGGGGTCCTATTCGTCGTCTCGCTTGTACTACTACTACTACTACTACTACTACTACTACTATCACTACTACTACTATCGCCGCTGCTATCGCTATCGCTCGTACTGTTAATAGTATTATTATTTATGAATCTTCTCCCTGTGGATGGGTGGAACAAACGTTCGCCGCACGCGCTGGCACCGAGCGCGACGTCGTTCATGATTCGATTTTCGTCATCGTAAATATCAGTAAACTTACTTTCTCCTTCCTTTCCGGCTATGAATTCTTTCACCGAACTCGCTAACGGATGAAACGTAAACGCGGCGATTAAAACCGCGGCATCCTTCGGCGGCGCTTTCCACGCGAAAACCTCTTTCCCGTTCTGGTCTAAATCAAAACAACGCAATATACCGTCGTCACCACCAGATACCAGGTGTTTCCCGCACGGCTCGATGTCGAATTTCGTTTTCGCATTGGACCGAACGTTCGGTCTTTGAATGTTCGTAAACATCGACCCGTTCACGTTTGCTCGTAAATCCCAACACAAAATCGAGTTTGATTTCCGAGCGCTCGAAAATAACGCTCTCCCATCCGCGCTGAATTTCAATCTCGTCACGCCGCCTCCCATTTTCCCCGTCTTTTCGTTTTTGTGAGGATTTGTAATCGACAACACGCAACAATCGCTCCCGTTAAACCCATCTCGTAAATCGTACACACAAATACTGTTCCCGTTCTCATACGAACCGGCGGCAAATATGTTTCCTTCGCTATTATCGATAAACCCGTTGTATTCGTTCCCGGTGGCAAAACAACTCGTCAGTTTCGATTGCGTGTCAAACCCGACGACTTGGCACTCGTGACCAGGTCTGCTCGTGTCCCAAACGCACACCCCTTTCTCCTCTCGTCTCCCGCCCAACACTTTCCCACCGTTACCAGTAAACGCGCAAGATATCGAGGGCACGAGCTCGTCGTTTCTGTTTTTGATCGAATACGAACATTTTTCTCTCGACGACGACGAAAGTATACTAACACCATCGTCATCATCATCGGACGAAGGGGAAACGTTGAATAACTTCACCCCGGAATCTTTCGCCGCGCACAGCGTCAACAGTGTTTCCCGAACATTCCCCTGCGCCGCGGGATACCAACACGCGTCGTAGTGCGACTTTGGCAGTTTCATTTTCAACGCGCACTTCAACAGCTCACCATCTTCATCACCATCAGAAGACATCATAATCATTTTCGCGGGGACTTCGTATACTCTCAAAACATCGTCCCCTGCCGTCGTCGAGAGCAATCGAGACCCGTCTCGGGTAAACTCCAAGTTGTGCGTCACGTGTGTCTCTGCTGTTGATGTTGTTTTTAATGTTGTTTTTAATGTTGTTGTTGTTCGCGCTAACTTTAACGAACTCGTCTCCCCTTCCGTCGTCACGACGACTTTGTCGACGAATGATTTCGGATGGAGGAGGCGAGAACGCATGGTTAAGAACTTTTCTTCGGCGGGAGGAGGACCGTTATCGTCATCGACGCACCTTTTGCGAGGAGGAGGAGAAAGAGGAGGAGGAGGAGGTCCCGTCATATCTGTTTTTGAAGGAATACACAGATTTTGGATTTCTGAAGAGATTTCTCCATTAGTATAATACTACTAATAACACACACAACAACAACAACAACAACAACTTTTGAGAAGTATCTGAGAACAACAAACGACTCACAACAAAGAGCACCATAAAAGTCGACACATGCCCCCGCTGAAAGCGTTCGGCGTGGCGCTCGTGTCCGCGCTCGCTGGAGCGTCCGTGGTGCACAATCTTTACAAACCGGACTTGACAATACCTGGGTACGAGAACGAAGAAGAAGAAGAAGAGAAAAAGTAGAGATTGAGATTGGTTGTTTGTAGTTTCAGAGCGCACACTTCTACTTTCAAGAGAGAACTTTCGGGAGAGGATGAACGAAGAGGATGAGGGTGTTCGCATCGGTGACGACGAGGATGACGACAGGAGGCCACTCATTGGTGGTTTTGAAGGTGGTGGAGATTACGTCGAAGAAGACCAGCCTCCTCCTCCTTCTGCCGACGAGAGAGACGACGAGAATACCAGAGGTGAGAGACTGCCGAAATGGTTCTCTCCGAAACGATTGCTGTATTTATTTTGCTTAGTTGCGATTGCGTTGTATTTAGATCGAGGCGTGGTTTCGTCCGCGGCGGTAAGCGGGCAACCGCCGGGAGGAAGCGACGAGGACGACGCGAGCAAAGACGAGAAAGGGTACGGATTACAAGGCGAATTTAACGTCGATTACGCCGAGTATGGCGTGTTACAATCGGTGTTTGTGATTGGTTTACTCGTTGGTGCGCCAATATTTTCAGAGTTGTCGAGAAGTGTGAACGCGTTTACGTTGATCGCTATCGGGTTGGGCGCGTGCGCAGTCGGGGATTTGGGGTGCGCGTTGAGTCCAAATTTTCAGTTCTTGTTGCTCATGCGAATCATCGTTGGCGTTGGCGAGGCAAGTTTTGTAGCTCTAGCGGCACCTTTTATCGACGACCACGCTCCAAAAGGGATGACAACGAGATGGTTGAGTTATTTATACTTGTGCGTGCCGTTTGGTGTGGCGTTAGGTATCGTGTACGGCGGCATCGTCGGGACGTATTTTGGATGGCGTTTTGCATTTTTTGGTAACGCGCTTTTGCTCGTGCCGTTGTTTGCATTTTGCGCGACGAGCGAGCCGATTGATTTGAGAAGGAAAGCGAGTAAGACGAGTGCGGAGCAGCAGCATGGTCAAAATCAGCGGCAAAAGAAAAACGTCGTCGAAGTGTTCGTGTATGATTCTTTAAAGTTGCTCAGGATTCCAACTTTTTTACTCACGTTGAGTGGGTTTTCGTGGTATTCACTCGTTCTGGGCGTGTTTAGCGCGTGGGGACCAAAAGCAGGGTTTGCGTTGTTTGAATACGAATTGCACACTCGGTCGAACGCGGATACGGCATTAGGGATGGTGACGGTTTTTTGCGGCGTGTTTGGTACGTTACTCGGCGGTATCGGCGTCGACTATTTCGCGCAAAAACGGAAAGAGTGCTTTCAAAATCAATCCTCTCTTCCTTTCCATCTCTCCTGGAGGAGAGATGGAAGAGAAAGAAGAGCACGGAATTCACCATCGCCGTTGTCTGTGGATCCTTCGGTTGCGGATAATCTCTATTTCAGCGCGTTCTGCTCCTTCTTTGCGTTCATATTCGTTGTGATTTCCTTCTCCTCGACGAACTTTTATGCGTTTCTCTTCTTCCTCGCGGTAGGAGAATCGTTCGCGTTCATGCTCCAAGCGCCGATAAACGCAGTAGTGTTGCGGTCTGTTCCAACTGATAGTCGTCCGCTGGCGTGTGCATTGTGCACAGTTGCCGTGCACGTCTTTGGTGACGTGCCATCGCCTCCGTTGTTCGGATACTTGCTCGTAAAATCGAACGAAAATTGGCGTTGGGTCATGAAGGTGTTTACGTTGTGTTTCGCGGTGGCCGGCGTCGTTTTCTTCGTTGGCGGAATGATTGCATCCGCGAGTGATAGAAATAATAGATATGATAGCAATACCGATAGTAATGAAGACGACGAGGAAGGCGAAGAGGATGAGGAAGAAAACGGCGTTTTAATTAATACAGAGGGTGCATTCGCAAGATAGTTTTTGCGCGCGCAACATGGGCACTAAGCGGCGAGTAAAGATACTCCGACTAAAAAAGCTTCTATACACTTCTATACACCTACCGTACTAGTGATGATGTTCTCTACGCCTTCTTTCGATGTTTCGAGTGAGCTGTAATGATTTCAAGGAATCTCGTTCCTTTGATTTGCTCGCCGCTCTTCTTTGGTGTTCTCGCTCGTCTTCGTCCGAACCTTCTTCTTCGCCTTCCTCTCCTCTTGCGTTGGCTACTTCTTCGTCCTCGGATTCCTCATCCGTTATCCCGGTGTCGTTTCCGCAAGCGTACTGACGCATGTTCGAGCTGCACACGTTTTCTTCGTTCACGGTAAATTCAACGTGCGACACTCGAACTGAATAATGCGTCTCTTCTTTATTTTTGCCTTGACCGAACTTCGCGACGTACATTTTCGAATACGCGACGAGAACTTTACACCCAACACGCAAAACCCACGGGTTATGAAACATCAATCCTGGCGCTATCCCGCTCCCGGCAACACCGGCTACCGAGCCTTTCATTCTCGTCCAGCTCGCATCGAATGCATCCGCTCCGGCATCTTCGGAGATGGCGAGCGTGAGTTGCGTTCGGACTTTGTCAGGTAGTTTCACTCTTCGTTTGCGCGTCGTCATCGCTGTCTCTGAACCATCCATCATCTCTTTTAATACGTCTCGATGGGAGTTTTCTGGGTGACCATCACCTCGCTCTTCTTCTTCCTCTTCTTCTTCTTCCTCGCCTCCTTCTTTATTATTGCTGCTATCGCTAGTGCTATCAAATATTATTTCATCCTTCTTGTGGTCGTTGAACGCGACTATATGCACGTTTCGGTGGCGTTCTCCTTCCCCTTCTATTCTCCAACTTTGTGCGAAACTTTTCGCTCCAGGTTCGCGCCTCAAATCGCTAATCTTCTTCGCCTCGGACCATCGGTTGTACGACGAGTTTTCAGATTCTGTGACGTAAACGCCGCCGGATTGCGAGCGCAAATACATGATCAACTTCGAGTCTCTTTTGCCCGAACCACTACTCTCGAAAACGCTCGGCACAGTCAACGTCGTCGTCTTCGCACCGACCGACCAGTTTTCGCTGCTACCACCATCTTCCTCATCGTCGTCGTCTTCGACGGGTACTTCTTCAACTTTACCTCGCGCCCGCCAACTCGCGCCTCCATCTTTGGATACTAAAACACCCGCGGACGTTGTTTTCGGCCGAATGGTTCTCGTTGCCGGCGTGTCCGCCTCTCCGTTTTGTTTCACGCGACATTGTGCTTTTCTCGAAGAGGTAAATAGTTCGCGCTTCGATTGTAAAACCGAGTTATCTCTCCAAAACGGAAGAATCAAGGTGTTCTCATCTTCAGCATTCTCCAGCGCCACCGCTGGATTGGCGATTAGTTTTGGCACGAAGTTCTCCTCGTAAATGGAATACACCATCGCTGGCTCCGTCCACGGTGAATTTCTATCTACGCTTCCTTCGGCATCGCCCGCGAGATTCAATTTGATGACTTTAATCGACCCTCCCGGGACGTACCGAATTCTACCTCGATCGCGATATTCGCACCCGCCGTCGGATTCGGCGTAAAACAGTAACAAGTTTCCGTCCTTATCGACGTGCGGCACTGGCGTCCACTGCGCGGTTAATTCTTCGTCGTCTACTCCTCCCTCCTCTCCTCCATCTTCGTCGTTGTATTTTGAAAACAACGGCCACGAGTTACTGAACGTTACGCCTTCATCCTCGGACGTCGCCATTCGCACGTGTTGCCCGCGTTCCCCTTCCAACGTTTTCCCGGACTGCCAAAAAGCCACAACCTGTCCAGACGGCAATAAAACTAGCGACGCTTTATCGTGGTATTTTATCGACGAGGTCCCCATTACCACTTTCTTCTTGCTCAATTTCCCAAACTCCTTCTTTCTCGTTTGCACGTTTTGCCTTTCAAATCGTTCCGGCGCTTCCTTCCAAGTCGTTTCTGCTCCTCCATTGTGAACTCCTCTCGCGCTCCTCCCCGCGCACGGCTGTAACGCCGGGACGTCGGCCGTATGCGCACTCGTACTACTCTCTTCCTCGGGAAACGCAAATCTCCCTCCGCTTCCTTCCTCTAATCTTCCCAAAGGTTTCTCTAAAATCGTAGCCTCGCGAATAGTTTGCATCGCGTCCGCGTCGATTACATCCTCCGCGGCATCGTCCAAAGCTCGCGTTTTTGTCGTTCCTGACCTGCCACCTTTCGCCGGCAACCGCTCCTTCTCCTCGTCTCTCTCCTTGACCTTCTCCTGCTTCTGTTTCCGTCTCTGTTCGTAATAATTTCTCGTCGTCGCCTCTTTCATTTTCTTCGCCTTTTCGCGTTGAATCTGTTTTTGTTTCTCTTTCTCCTCCTCTTTTCGCTCCACGCATTCCTCGTACGCTTTTCCTGAAAGCTTCACGCACGATGTAAACGACGACGACGAAGCAGAAGAAATAACAAAATTCTCCCCTTCCCTCCGGAACTGCCAGCGACTTCTTCTTCGATGAGAAGAAGATTTGCCCAAACCTTCGTTGTTGTTGTTGTTGTTGTTGTTAGGATTGTTTTGTTTCAGAGCGAAAAACAGATTCAAAATCGAACAACAAAAGAGCGCGAACGCGAATACATTCAAAGTTGAAAACTTTGTCTTCTTTTTCTTTGAAGCCTTTTTTTTCTTGCTCAATAACTCCGACTCCACGAACAGCGGAGTTTGAGCGTCTCTCATCGTCATCGCGTTGTTGTTGTTCGAAACATTAGTAGTAGTCTTCTTCTGTGCATCTCATCCAACTCATCAATGCATTTTTTTCTCTCTTCTTTCTTTTTATTATTTTTGAAGAAGACATTTTGCAAAATTTTGTTCATTTTTTTTTCATTAAAAACAACTTAAATCTTTGACACGAGAAATTTTAAGTGTGACTGACACACACAGTCTCCTACTAAACGACTAAACGACCTAAACGACCTGCGCGGAGGATATATAAAACACGATGATGGAGAAAGGAACGACGACGAGTAATACTTTGACGGCGACGCTTCCGGGGGTGGTCTCCTCCTCTTCAACAGCAAGCAGACGGCAACAACTCGCGAGACACATCTTTGTCTGCGTCTCGGTGTGTGTTTTGTTCGTGCTCTTCGCGTCGATGCGTTCGTTTATTAATGTTTCTACTTTTGGGGGTGGTGGTGATTTGGACGACGAAGGACAACGAGTGAATAACGAAGTTTGGGACGGTCCAGTGCCGGAACCGACATACGAGGAAGGAAGGAGCGGTTTTAGTGATGATGATGAAAATGATGAAAATGGTGAGAGAAAGAGGAAAGAAAAATCGGATGACGACTTTGTGGAGTTTGATACTTCTTTGAACGAGCGGGGAAAGTTTAATCGAGACTCTCGAGTTGCTCTCAGAGGAGGAGAACAACAACAACAAGAGACTAAGCAATTATTTACGAACGTACCACAGAACGTGTGTCCGGGGCAACCGACGAAGAAAGGCGTGCGGAACGGCGCGCCGGGGAAAAACAAAGGATTAATCGAACGCAAGTTGGATAGATTGGCCGGCGACGGCGACGAGTTACCGCCGGCGGTCGGGCCGGGTGGAGATGAGTCCAAGTACGTCAACATTAGCTGCGTGTACGTGACGGAAAAGTGCGCGAATCCAACCACGGCGGGTGGACGAGGAATCATGCGACGTTTGAAATTCAACGTCAACAGCGAAGAAGACACGAAGAAGTTTTTAAAGTTGGCGGAAAATTTACCGTCAATTACGGAAGGCGCGCTGGGATCATGCGCGATCGTCGCTAATAGCGATAACTTGCTGAAAGGCAACCGAGGTGCGGAAATCGACATGCACGACACGGTTTTTAGACACAACACGCCGATGAAAGGATTCGCAAAAGCCATCGGAACGAAAACGACGTTTACAATTGTGAAGTCAAACTACGCGGGCGGTGGTGGCGGCGCCGGTAAAGCGCAAGGCAAAGGCGACAGCAAACCAGAACTCGCGTACATGCTTCTCAAAAACATCGATTTAGTCCCAAAATCTTTAAAAGTAGAAGGAAGGAAAGTATTTTTACGCATGGGCGGCGCGCATCCCATCGCGCGTTTACGAAGAGAACTCTACCAACTCTCCGGCACGCCGAGTAAAATGCACCCGACTGGTGGTTGGGCGAGACCATTGAACTTATTAGCCAGTCGCTTGTGCGAGCGAATAGACGTGTACGGATTTAGTGGGAATAACCGAGGTGGGAAGTATTTCGCCCGGAAATTAGAAGTTCGACCGGCGCATAACATGCCGTTCGAACACTGGACCATGCGGTATTTAATGAGTAAAGGGAAGTTGTGCGTTTATGGCGAGTAGTAGTAAACTCTTCACGAAAATGTAATATAAGAGTTCTTCTAAAACGAGGCAACACATTTTATTGGAACACTGGACCATGCGGTATTTAATAATGAGTAAAGGGAAGTTGTGCGTTTATGGCGAGTAATTTGCTCGTGCACAAAAATGTAAGGAAAGAGTAATGTAAGGAAAGAGTTCTAAAACGACACATTTTATACGCGCTCTTCGTATTCGTTTACTTTGTGCATATGTTTGCGACGACAAGAACTCCGTGTGTGGAAGCAACACCTGCGCTCACGAGGCGTCGACGACTACTCTCTACTTCGCCGTCTGCGCTAAAAGTAACGCCGTTGCTAAAAAAGCGGCAAAAACTTTTGCAAAGAAGATTGACGACTGAGGCGTCATCAACAACATCATCATCACCAAAACGAAAAGAAGAAGAAGAAGAAGACGCATCATCAGACGATGATGATTTCTTCACCAAGAACGACGCGCTCGCGCGGAGATTACCCTTATACTTCGGCTCCTCTTCTTTAACTTTGTTACTGATAAACAGAGTGTTCTCGAACGTCGCGCCGACGTTAAACGCGGCGAGCTCGCAATCGAGAGCGGACGTTATAGACGTCGTTATGAGCGCGACGTTGATTTTAACCGGTTTGACGTTGGTGTCTATCGCGCCGAGAATACCAGAGACGGTGATTATGGATGGGTATGATGTGAATTACGTAGATTCTAGCTTAAGTGAACGATGTAAAGAAGAGTTGCGATGGTCCGGGAAGACGTTGCGAGAGGCGAGTAAGTGCGCGAGCGTGACCGTCGTCGAACTCGACGACGAAAAGGATGGAGAAATGAGCGGCGGTAAAGTGGTATTTTACGACGGCGCGTGTTGCGCGAAAGATCCAAACGCGTTGTTCGAAAACGAAACGCGTCAAATTGGATCCGTGTGCAAAGAAGTGCTGACTTCGGGCAAGCAAAACTACATGGCCAACGCGAACTTGTTCCCCGGGAGATTCGAGTTCATCCAAGACGACCAAGAGATGATATCGTTGATAAAGAGTAACAATAATACCGCGACGACGGCAAAGACGACGAAAAATAACAATAATAAAAAGAAGGGTTTCGGTTTACCTCAAAATAGCCAAGCGATTTGTTGCGTCGCCGTCGGCGATGCAAGACTCCTCGTCTTATCCGCCGATCGACAGAGAGGTTTCACCAAAGTCGACCAAGCGTGGTTCGAACTCGTCGCCCAAAAGTTGGACAACGCTTTCTCCTCCGACGAATAGTAACAAAACGTAGAGAGTCTTAATGTAATACTAATAGTTTCATACAGTAGTTTAGTACTAGTTTTCCCTTCCAACTCGAGTATTGAATTCAACTCCATTTTGAGACAATTTTTTGGTTCAAATTTTTGAAATTTCATTCCTCTTCTTCAAAAGAAATACCTCGAGTGGTGTGTCTTGCACTTCAAACAAAGCGCGCGACGCTGTTTCTGTTGTTTCTTCTTCTGTTGTTGTTGCGCAAAAGTTTTAATAACGGCCCTGCGTTTATTATAAACGCTTCTTACATCTTTCTCTCTCTCTCTTTCTTTGTTGTTGAAGAGAGAAAGAGACATCAAAGAGCGCTCTCATCGATCGATCGTTTTTTTGCCCTTTGTGGAAGTGCGAATCGAATCGAAAGAGAGAAAAAAAGATGTCGTCGCGTCCGTCGCGTCGAAACGCGTCCAAAACCGATCAGGCGAAACAAAAGTTGGAACAGCTGAAACAGCTGAAAGAAACGAAAGGGAAGAAGCGGTTGGACGACATCGACGGCGACGAAGACGTCGCGAACGTGTACGATGAGGTAGGAGGTTTCTTCGTTTTTGTTTTTTCTTCTCTCGTCGCTTGTTCTTGATAAAAAGCAGAGCAAAGAGCAAAGTCTTGGGGGTTCTTCGTTTGAATTCAAAAAAATTCAGAGCAAAGAAGCAGCATTTCAGAAGCGAAGAAAGTGTTCACTTTTGACACGTTCGCGTTTGTTTTTTTGTGTGCTCACACTGATTTGGGAAGAACAAGAAGAAAAAATGGATTTCAAACTTTTCATCATCTTCTTCTTCTTCTTCTTCTTCTTTGCGCTCGCAAAACTCGATCAATACTCGAAACGACTCGATTTAGTATTCTTTTTGCTTCTACGAAACGCTCACCTCTTTTGTCTCGGCCGTCGTCGTGGTCACGATCATCATCATATTTATTTATCAGGTCACGGAGGAAGAGTACGCGAAACTCGTCGCGAAGCGACGGAAGGAAAACGCAAACTTTGTGGTCGGCGCGGAAGAGAACGACGAGTACGTCGATATGGGGGAGGAGGAAGATTGGACGCGAGAGAATCCGGCGTACAGAGACGACGAGGGCGACGACGAGGACGGTAGGAATAATGCCAATGCTAGCATGGACGCGGAAGACGAGGATGGAGGAGCAGCGAATGGGAATACAAAGTCAAAGAAGGAGCTCGCGAAGGAGAAGAAGCGCAAACAGTTGGAGAAGGAAAAGTTGAAAGCGAGCAAAGGCGTTGGTTTAGCCGGGTTAAAAATGGATATGAAGAAGCGAAAAGCAGAGTTGGAGCAGAAGGAAGCGGAAGCGGCAGACGCAGATGCACTTTTGGAGGATATTTTAGCCGGCGTTGATCAAGCCGACGATGACATGTTTGGAGACGCCGGAGTGAAGCCGGCGTTAAAGAAATCCAAAAAGAAGAAAGCGAAAAAAGCCAAGATTGCGGTCGAAGAGATGGACGCGAAAGCAAAGAAAAAAGCGGCGTTTGCAAAGAAGAAGGGCGTCGCGTTTCCGGACGAACCACCTTTGAATGACGAGGATGATGATGCCGTGAAGCCGATGGATGATCACGACGATGATATGGGTGCTCCCGCTGCGGTTGCGGACGACGACGACGACGTCGTCGTCGACGGGACGGTCGCGCCGCCAGATGTTAACATGGACGACGATAATGACGACAAAGAGGTTGAAGACGTTGATGTGAAGAAAATGACGACGGCGAAGCAGGCGCTTCCAACGGAAAATAAAGGCGCTGGTGCCGCGATTGCTTACGGAGATTACGACTCCGAAGATGATGAAGAAGACGCCGAGCTAGCCTTGCGCGAAAAGCTCGCCGCTGAATGGAAACCCGATTCTGGGCTTCCCGTGGACGATTTTGATAAAACGTTGCCGTTTTACTTTTTGGACGCGCAAGAAGATATTGGTTCCCCAGGTACCGTCTTCTTGTTTGGTAAAGTGCCAACGCGCAGAGACCCGCAAACGAACGTCTTGGATCCTTCTTTGGGCACCGTCTCGTCTTGCGCCGTCGTTAATAACATGCAAAGATGCGTCTTTGTCGTCCCTAGACTTGAGTTTACGCCGCAATCGTTGGACGAAAGCAACGAGCTCAAGACGCTGGAGGAGAAAGCGAACGCGAAAGATGCGTCCAAAGCCGACAAAGTCGCTCTCTTGAAATGGTTGCAAGTGAAAACGAAACCAGTCAAGGACGAATTGAAGAAAATCATGAGCGAAAGAGGCGTCGATCAGTACACGATGAAACCAGTCTATCGTAAGTATTGCTTCGAAAGAAACGATATTCCAAGCGGCGGTCAGTATGTGATCAAGCTGAAGTATTCGTACTTGAACTCCGCGTTACCGTCGGATATCAAAGGCGAGACTTTTTGCGGCGCCTTGGGCACGCAAACGAACGCGTTGGAACACCTGCTTGTGAAATCGAAAATCATGGGTCCCTCTTGGTTGGCTTTACACAACGCCGAGATTGTTCCGCAAGCAACTTTGAAGGACAAAGAAGCCATGAAGTCATGGTGTAAGCTTGAAGTTAATTTGCAGAACGGACATAAGTCTGTCCGAAACCCGACGGTGGAGGCTATCGAGGCGCTCGGCCTCGGCGGCCAGCAGCGCGTTCCGCCGACGGTGATTGTCGCCGCGTTGAAATTGCAAACGGTCGTCAATCATAAAACGAACGCAAACGAGATTTGCTCCGCGTCCGTCGTGTATTTGCAAGACGTGCGAGTGGATGTCGGTACGGATTGCCGCGCGAAAGTGACAGATATGCCGTGCGAATGGGAAAAGAAAGCGAGACACTTTTCGCTGGTGCGCAAACTCTCTGGCGGTAACTGGCCGTCGGGCTGGGAGCAACACGTTGCGAACGAAAACAAGACGAACAATGTCGCCAAACGTACAAAGTCGATCGTCCTTTCCGCGCAAGCAGACGAGCGAGGGTTGTTGTCCATTCTGCTGGCTCGACTATCGCAAATCGATGCTGATGTTATTTGCGGACACAACGTCGCCGGTTTCGATGTGGACGTGTTGTTGAACAGGTTGAGAGAAAACAAAGTCGCGCACTGGTCCAGAATCGGTCGATTAAAACGCACGAGATTTCCAAATTTATCCGGTGGGAACCAAGGCTCTTTTGGCGGTGGCGCGAGCATTGGTGCGCTCTCGTGCATGTCCGGACGCTTGTTAGCGGACACGTACCTCTCGGCACGCGATTTGTTGAAGGAAGTTTCATACACTTTGACCAATTTGATGAAAACGCAATTCGACGAAAATAGAGCTGAAATTCCGCATCAAGACGTTCCATTACAGTTCAACTCTACGCAAACGTTGTGGCAGTTGACCAAGAACTCGCAAACGGATGCGTTTTATTCGTTATGGTTGATGTTGCACTTGCAAGCGCTGCCGTTGACGAGACAGTTGTCGAACATTGCCGGAAACACGTGGTCGAAGACGTTAGGACACACGCGCGCCCAACGCGTCGAGTTCTTGTTTTTGCATGAGTTCCACAAGCGTAAATACATGGTTCCGGATCGTTTGTCGGCCAAGGAAAAGAGACGCGTTCAAGCTGCCGAGGCGAAGAATGGCAATGGCGATAAAGATGTGGACGATAAAAAAGGTCCGCAATACTCTGGTGGTTTAGTTCTTGAACCGAAGAAAGGTTTGTACGATAAGTACGTCTTGATGTTGGATTTCAACTCGTTGTATCCGTCTATCATCCAAGAGTACGATATTTGTTTTACGACTGTCAAGAGAGGTAAAGACATGGCCGGTTTAGCCCCAGAGCTTCCTCCGCCGGTTCTCGGAAAACCGGGCGGAGAAAACGCCGCCGTTCTTCCGCAAGTCATTTGCAAGTTGGTTCAACACAGAAGAGCGGTAAAAGAACTCTTGAAAAAAGAAACGAATGATGTCATAAAAGCGCAATTAGATATTCGGCAGCTGGCTTTGAAACTTACCGCGAACAGTATGTACGGTTGTTTGGGTTTCAGCGCGTCTCGCTTTTACGCCAAACCGCTCGCCGAGTTGATCACCGGTCAAGGTCGTGAAATTTTACAATCCACCGTAGATTTGGCGCAAAACTTATCCTACGATGTCATCTATGGCGATACTGATTCTATCATGATCAACACGAACAAAGATAACTTGGCAGAAGTGCACAAAGTTGGGCAAGAGGTCAAACGAGAAGTTAACAAACGCTACAAACTTCTCGAGATTGAAATGGATGGATGTTATCGCTCGATGCTTTTGTTGAAGAAGAAAAAATACGCCGCAGTTGTCGTTGAACCATCCATGCACGAGGGCAAAACGATATACGTGGAGCGCGTTGAGAAGAAAGGCTTAGATACCGTTCGTAGAGATTGGTGTAAGCTCGCGAAAGATGTCGGGGATACGTGCTTAGATGAAATTTTTAAGAAACGCGCGGTTGAAGACACGGTAGAGAAAATCCACGACGCGTTGAGAGAGGCGAGAACGAAAATGGTGAACAACCAAGTCAACTTAGAATCTTACATCGTGACGAAACAATTGACAAAATCACCGAGAGATTACCCGGACGCGAATTCGCAGCCGCACGTTAAGGTTGCCTTGCGTCGCATCGAGCAAGGTAAACAAGACGGCGTCAACGCGGGCGAGACTGTGCCGTACATCATCTGTTGCGAGGTGAAACCAGAAGACGAGAAGGACATGACGAACGACGCCATTGCTAATGGACACGCGTCGTCAAAGTCTGGAGGCAAAGGATTAGCCGAGCGCGCGTTTCACCCGGAAGAATTGCAAGAGAATCCAAACTTGAGAGTCGATTTGCACTACTACTTGACGCAACAGTTGCACCCGGTTATTTCTCGTTTGTGCGCTCCAATCGAAGGTACGGATGCCGCGCGATTGGCGGATTGTTTAGGCTTGGACGCTTCCAAATTTGCCGCGAGAAATGTCGGAGCCGACGATGACGACATGAACGCGAACCGATACGCGGCGTGCTCGTTAGATGACGACGCGATGTATGAAAAGTGCGAACCGTTGAAGTTGTTTGCGAGCGACGGCAAGACGGAGTTTACGTTTCCGGGCGTCCGAGACATTCTTCTCGGTAAAATTTCCTGCGCTGACGCGTTGAACCCGCCGAGTGCTAGAGGTGTCGTCAGTGCCACTGAGGATAAAGAAAATGCCACCACCACTTCTGTGAAAACACCGCAACCGAAAACGCCGGGATCTGGAACGGCCGCGACGACGCCGGATGCCGCGACGACGCAAAAGAGTAAAACGGACGCTTCGGCAACAACAACAATTCAACCGCTTTCCGCGGCTGCTTTTACGAATCAAGTCACCTTACAAGTACGCAAAACGATCCAAAAGTATTACGCACAAAAGTTGCGTTCCGACGATGAATTGTACCCGTGCGAAACCAGAGACATCACGTTGAAAGCGGTGGGAGACGTCGAAGTCGGCACGAAACCGTTGAATACCATTTGCTCTGGCGTCATGAAAAAATCGTTCGAAGAGAGAGAGTTGTACACGCAGCTCGTCCATTTCAAACGTTTGTTGAGCAGAAAAGACGCGTTGGGTAGAATTAAAGACCAAACTATTCGTGGCACTTGCGAAAAGAACATCACGAAGGAAATGAGAACGGCTTTGGATTTGGCGAAGGACGAAGTCGAGGAAGTGTTGAATTTGAGCGCGTACAGATGGGTCAACTTGAGCACTCTGTTCGGCTTCTAAAAATCTTCAACGTCATCGTCACATATTATTATATTAAATACATATATTTCATAAAAGAAGATTACCAACAAGTGTATGTGTACATTCTTATTTTTACATCTACTATTTATCTTCTCTCTATTTCTCTCTCTCTATTTCAACCTCCAACCTCATCACCTTTCCAACTGGTGCTTCTCATCCGTTAACGGCACGTAGACAACCCCCATTTCGTCTTTGTATTTAAGTTCTCCTTTCTCGTTCTTATCAATCACCATCAACGATTGACTCTCGTCTTCTTTCCCAACCGGTATAATCAACCTCCCCGGCGCAGCTAACTGCGAAAGCAACGCCTCTGGGACTTCCGGTGCGGCCGCGCCGACGTGTATCAACGCGTAAGGTGCGAACGCTTCGTAGCCAAGTCTTCCGTCTCCCTTGGTAATCGTTATCAATCCACTCTGTACCATCTCTTCCTTATCGTCTTGTTTTAAATTCTCGATCGATTGATCCACCAACGACTGGATGTGTTCGATACCGACGACTTTTGATGATGATGATGATGATGAGACATTTTGTTGCACCATCATCTCGGCAAAACACGCGACCAAGTATCCGGATCCAGACCCAACGTCCAACACCCTCCCATTACCATACCCACCACTCGCATCATCATCATCATCATTTACTACTACATACTCTTTCGAGAGTTCCAAACACATCGCGTGCATGTGCGGCGCGCTAATCGTCGCGTTCGACCCAATCTGAAGCGGATGGTCCCGATACGCTTCGTTCGCATCTGCGGACTCTGCGTACCACTTCCTGTCCACTTTCCGCATGGCTTTCCCGACGACATCTCGACTCGCGATTAAGTTGTTCTTTTCTAAAGCGTCGATTAACGAGTCGTTGGTGGAAGTGCCGTGCGAGCGCCACGACATTATTTATTATTAGTAGTATATCTACACTCTTCTTTAAAAGAAAAGAGAGAGACACAAATCAGTCTAACGAACTCTCTCTTCTTCTCTTCTTCCGTTCTCTCTCTTTTCATCAAAAAGTCTCTCTTCTGCTCTTCTCTCTTCTCTGTGTCTTTCTTACAATTTTTTGTGAAAAAAATGCAAATTCCTCTCTTCTCCAAAACTTGCAAAAAAAATTCGCCACCCCAATTGAGGGACAGACGAAAGAAAGAAAAGAGAAGAAAGAAGAACCTTCAACGGATCGATTTTTTCAGAGACGACGAAGAAGAGACTACTCTCTCGAACCTCTCTCTTCAAAAAAATCAT
>Ga0115555_1000214_pt1 | contig 38641 bp, 33 predicted proteins | sample COGITO_mtgs_1104_2_FD_87285 | JGI IMG/M metagenome (GOLD analysis project Ga0115555, IMG submission 87285) | Pelagic marine microbial communities from North Sea - COGITO_mtgs_110407 | ecosystem: Environmental > Aquatic > Marine > Epipelagic | place: Germany:Helgoland, sampling site Kabeltonne... | reverse complement strand
GATACGCTTGGCCGCGCGGAGAAATATACAGTAATGCTGCCGATAAAATCAGCAAGCTTGACTATCCGGTTACGAACGGGTGCGAGTTGGCATTTGGTCCCAAAAAGATTTATGGTATCGGCAAGGGTGTTGCGCGATTGATAGATGAGTATTTTGAACACCGCACTATGACCCAAACCGAACATTTTGATGAGTATTTGAATACCTGTTAAATAAAATATATAGGAGTAAATACAACCAGCAACACCAAATAAGTGTATAAACTTCAATAAGAAAACTCCCATAAGGGTCTTTTCTTATTGTGTGGTTAAAATGTCCGATACATCAACAATATTTTACACTCAATCTCATACGCAACCTCACCAGCGAAGTGACGTTTGATGGATTCATCGCTCACTGCTACTTGTGTATAAAATTGAAAGTAAAAAGGAGATTATATAGATAGCACACAAAAATGATCAGTTCGGAAATGGCGAGCAATCAAGATGCAACACAGAATAGTGGTATTGAAGATAATAGGAAAAGTCAGGAAGCGGTGAATGCGATGAGTGAAAACGGCTCGTTTGTTCTCGTAGATATGTTTCCCGATACAAATCTCTTAAATAAATGTGTTGGTGACGTGGAAAATTCATTAAATGAATATCCAGAAATCGTAATATACGGTCGTGTTTGCAAACAACGTCGGTGTGTAGGATTTTTCAGTGATGAAAGTGTCGGGTATCACTATTCAAATCAACGCGCTGACTCAAAACCGATGACTGAACCATTAAAGGAAATATTGAGTTACGTAAATACCAAGTATAACGCAAATTATAATGGAATCCTTGTAAATAAATATAAAAGCGGAGAAGATTACATTTCGGCCCACAGTGACGATGAGCAAAATCTACATAAAACCGCTGGTGTAGTGTCAATATCTTTTGGTTCAACACGCAAATTCAGAATTCGCAGTAAAAAAGATAAAAAACTCAAAACAGACTTCAATCTCGTCTCGGGACTGATGCTTCAAATGGGCGGTAACTTTCAAAAGGAGTTTACCCATGAAATTCCAATAGAAAAACGTGTTAAACAAGAGAGAATATCATTTACTTTCAGAACCCATTCCATATAAATCTACAGCTAGTGAACCATCGTGTATAAAATTGAAACGGGACGTCACATTATAGCGTAAGGCACCCAACAACCGAGCATAGCAACCGAGCAAGCAACCGAGCAATATGGTCTCATCCGAACTACCCGAAAAAATCAAGCTGAAACTGTTACGCGAATTAGCGAGCGAATCCACGTTGGGTAAGAAGGAATTATGTGTTAGTTAAATAAAAAAATGGTTAGATATATTATATAATGCCGAAATATACTTGCGACCGCTGTTTGAAAGAATTTTCTCAAAAGTCACATTTTGATAAAGACTTAATTAAAAAAAAACCCTGTCAAGATAATAAGAGTAAAATAGAGGAGGTTGTTGAAAATATTATTAATAAAAAATTGATTAACGAAAATACAAAATTACATACTAATACACAATTGGTAATGGATAACATTGAAACTGATGATTATTCTGATTTATCGCGAAAAATAACAGCAGATATTAGTAAAGTCGAAAAAAAGAATAACGGTATATTCTTTACACCCCCGACAACTATTTCATATAATATTAAACTGTTAGCACCTTATATGAAAGATGTTAAAACAATTTTAGAGCCATCTTGTGGTTCTTGTGAATATATATCAAAACTGAATAATATGAATAGTAATTATAATATTTGTGGTATTGAATTGAATAAGAAAATTTATGAATCAATAAAACATTATAATTCGGATAATTTAATATTAATAAATGATAATTATTTAACTTACAAATTCACTACCAAATTTGATTTAATTATAGGAAATCCTCCTTATTTTGTAATTAAAAAAACAGATGTAGAAGAATGTTATTTTAATTATTTTGATGGAAGACCAAATATATTTATATTATTTATTATTAAATCCTTAGAACTATTAAATGCCAATGGAATTTTGAGTTTTATATTACCTAAAAACTTTTTAAATTGCTTGTATTACGATAAAACTCGTAAATATCTTTTTGAAAATTATAAGATATTAAATATTGTTGAATGTGATGATAAGTATATTGAAACACAACAAAATACCATAATACTTATAATACAAAATAAAAAACCCACAAATGATAACAATTTATCGTATTCCATTAATATTTCGAATTACACCATATTTGGAACTAAAGAAAATATTAAATTATTAAAATCATTATATAATAATTCTACTACTCTTAATAATTTAGGTTTTAATGTTAGTGTTGGTAATGTAGTGTGGAACCAATGCAAAGAAATATTAACCGATGATAATGAAAAAACACTATTGATATACAGTTCAGATATTGTAAATAATGAACTATGTATTAAAAAATATTCAAATAAAGAAAAAAAGAATTACATAGATAAAACAGGGGATGATAGACCCATAATAGTTATCAATAGAGGCTATGGTGTAGGAAGTTATAAATTTAATTATTGTATAATTAATGAAAATGAAAATAATAAGATTAAATATTTAATAGAAAACCATTTAATTTGTATAAAATATTCCACTGATATATGTAATAATGATTTAATTGAAAAATATAGACAACTTGTAACATCACTTGAAAATGATAAAACAAAAAAATTTATTAAATTATATTTTGGAAATAATGCAATGAATACAACCGAACTATGTAAAATTCTTCCTATTTATGATATTTGAAAGGCAGGGTAAGCAATTCCATTTCCATTTTTCCATCTCATTAATATTTTTAATTTTTTTCCAGAAGCACTTGTTGCCAAATATCTATAATGTTCCGGATCTTTTTCAACATGAATGATTGTGTAGTTATTTAAATCAACCGTTTCTAAAGTAAAATGATTATTTTTGTATAACATATAAATTTTATTTTTTTGAGTTTGTAATAAATATTCAGTAAGCTTATCTATATTCAAATCATATTCTGTAATAAAATTGCGAATACTTTCTTGTGATGCTTTATTCGAGCTATTATAAAAATCAATATCATTTTGGTTATTTGTAAATTTACTACTTCTTTTACATCCCATATAATATTTTTCTTGATGTTCTTTTAAACATTTAGGTTTATTGGAGTGAACATTTTTAAGATAATCGTCTTTACATGGTAAAGATAGATTATATTCATGAACCAGTATTGATAAATAATTATTATAAAAATAATCTTCATAGCTCTCATTTAAATATTGTGAGGGTTTCATAGGCGATACGAATTGTGGGGTTTCGTTTACAGAAACAACATTAAATTTAAATTCAATATGAAATTCTAATTCATTGTTTATTTTTAATAAAAAGTCATAATGATTTCCTCTTCCTGCTTTATGTTCACACACTAGAGAATAAATCGAATTGACATTTTTTAATTTACATAAATCTTTAATATAAGAAACTATTTCCTCTTTTAATTTCTTCCATTTCTTCAAATATATGTAATATTTTTGTGGTATTTTTTCATTTATTATAGCTCCTATAATATTTTCTCTTTTTTTATTATTATCATCGTTTTCTGACCTTTTTTTATGTAGGAAAACATCAATACTTTTTCTTGTTATATCATCTCCCCTGTAATTTATTGAAATTAAACTATTAAATTTTATTAGACAATAACGTATAAATCTCTGTATGATTTTTATCTCTCTAATAGGTATTATATTTTGTTTGTATTCAGGTTGGATATTTTTATTCATTATTTCTGACATTTATAATACTTAATGGTTGTTTACTTAAGTTCATATCAATTTTTTAATAAAATTAATATAAAATACATCACCAATAGTTTTGTTTCTTCATTCTGAAATATTTTATTATGAATTGAACGATCTATGCTGTTTTTAACTATAACATATAAACAATACTGGAATGTTTTCACTATTAAATATAAAATTACTACGTTTCCATAGGGTCTTCTTCGGGTGATTTAATAGGACTATATCTTCTTTTTTTATTTACTCTGGTATTACTTCTTGTGGGTGATTTACTAGGACTACGGGTTCTTTTTCTAGTTGTTGATGCAGTTTTAGTGGTTCTTTTTTTTTTTGTTGTTGTATTCGATCGATTTGGTGTTCGTTTTGGTGTTCGTTTTGTTGTATTCGACCGATTTGGTGTTCGTTTTGTTGTATTCGACCGATTTGGTGTTCGTTTTGTTGTATTACTAGTCAGTTTCATTTGCCATGACGGATTACATAGTCCCGATACATTTTGCCATCTAAGTCTAATTTCTAGATTTTGTTCGCCCTCTGTAGGAAATATTAATTTATCTTGTTCAACTATTACTTTTGTTGGATCTCTCTGTAAAATAAAATCTCCACTAGGATATTGAGCTAATTTCCAAATTAAATCATTAGATTCATATCCACATAACAAGTAAATTTTATCTTTGTGGTTTCCGTTATGATCGATAGGTTTTTGTTTATCTGTAATCTGTTTTTGTATAGCATCAATTAATTCATCAGTAATCATGTCAGTATCTTTCATTTCTGTTAAATATTTAGTAATGGTTTTTTTTACAATTTGCTGTTGTTTTTTATAAGTAGGGCTACCTTCTTGTCCGCGTTCATATGTTTTACGTAAACTCTTAAGTTGTTCGCTAATGGGAGAACATGTGGTGAATGTACCATCTCGTATTTTATCCCAGTCTTTTTTACTATAAACCGATTTACCTATTAATTTAGCATAAGTATCTTTATCTTCTCCTCGTAATTTAATATCAATACCAATAAGTTCATTTATTTCCGGTAATCCATGTTGATAATAATAATCATGGTATGGTGTCTCAAAAAACGGTTTACTAACATTGCCTACCTGATAAAATTGAGGCAATTTACCTAAAGAACTTTGGTGTTTATATTCGAGTGGTATAAAAGTCTTTTTACTTTTGTCATTTTTACTTGTAATATTAACAGCAAAATCATAAGAATATTTACTTCCACCCATTTGTTTAATGTCAAAATCACCATCTACAGTATCACCGGTTTCGCCTTTAAATAATTGTTGTAATTGGGGTTTAATAATTTGTGCTTGTGTATACCAATGTAACCATCGGCCATCACTTAAAAAAGGATGGTCAGAATTCATACTAAAAATAAATTCTATTAGTTGTTCTCGTTTGTCATTATTTTCAGTATTACTTGCTTTTTTAATTTGTTGCTTATCTCCATTTTCGGCAGCTATTTTTTCAGAATGAATATTTAAATATTTAATATCATCTAAGTCTAGTGTTTTTTTTGGTTTCTTTCTTGGTTTTGGAAATTTTGTATTTGAAAGAGGCGATAATGATTTTTCTTCTGCGGCCATATATATATATATATATATATATAATAACACCAATCGAAATCAATTATCTTGAAGGATATGACGACTCCAAAACAGCTAAAATAAGCATACTCAGATACTTATGTCTACCGGGACCACTGCAATAATAAAGACTCACAAATATCGGAGGCGACGAATCAATCGAACGTATCTTAATACAATAGAATGTGAACCCAAATTATGTTCCGTCATGACACAGCGAATCCAGTCTGGATAAGAGTGAATTATGACAAACTTCAACTTCAAAAACACCGAACAAAAATTGAAACGAAAACACACAATGTATAAATAGCACACAACAACAAAGCAAAGCAATCAAGCAATATGGTCACCACTATGTCAATACGCCCCGACGAAGAGTGTAACGAGGAGCTCATCACGATGGAAGAGTTCATCAACAAGATGCGGTCATTCAACGAGTGGCAAGAGAACATGAACTATCCCAAGGACCCCCATAACTACGTATATAAAATCGAGATAGGCAACATCTTCAAGCGTGTCCATCTCATAAGAGCATACGAAAAAATCGAGGATAAATTCGACGATTACAGTTCTGCACGGTGGAATGACGCGACACCTCCAAGCCACGAAACAATCGTCACGAGAATGAAGGATCTTCTAGACCGCTGTATGTACGACCACACACTTAAGACAATCGTCTACCTCGCCATTATGCAAAGCGGAGAGGCCAGCGACGACGACGAATCAAGCGACGACGAATCAAGCGACGACGAATCAAGCGACGACGAATCAAGCGACGACGACGAAGAGTAGATACCGAAGTAATGTATAGGTAAAAAATGCAGGGTAATAACCAATATTTTTTATATTAAAAATAATACCTTAATATAAAAATTGATTTAATTAAACATACCCAACATGAAGATAAAGAAATACTATGAAATCACTCTTATCGGCTCTACCTCCACTCAAATATGAGGAAGTGAATTATTCTTTTGGAAATGTTAGTGATATCGTTGTTTCAAGAACAGAAATGACGTATTTTCAAGAATGGTTGAACGCTTTTACGGAAATTTTATGGAGGTTATGGGTCTGTTTTGTTCCATTTATCGATGATTCCATACCAGAGCAATATTAATGTATATTGCTGAACATAGCCATAAATGAAACTACTACATCTGAGGATTCACAATATCGTTATACGAAATATTAAACTTTTCTGTTTTTCTTATTTGTTTTAGTTTTCTTATTAGTTTTAGATTTCTTATTAGTTTTATTATTTTTTCTGTTTTTCTTATTTTTTTCAGTTTTATTTAAAAATTTTATGAATTTTGGATTCTCTTTTAAAAACTTTTCATAATCATTCATAGAATTAATAAAATTTTTAAGGTTTGTTTTTTCTTCTTTGGAAGTATATTTTTTTGAATCTGCTTTCCATATTTTTAATGTGAGTGGACTAGCTAAATTAACACAATGTTTAAGAGAACATTTGCTTCGTTCTTTTTGTATAATACCAGCTTCGTCATATGTTTTTTTCCAATTTTTTGAACGTTTAACATATTGATTAGTCAATTTTTTAGTATGAGCATTACTTTTTTTAATTATACTACTGCAATTTTTATTCAAACAATCTTGCATTTCTTGTATTTTTTGAAATCCACTCAGAATTCTACTCATCTTCACTTTATCTTTCATTATATATAATATAAAATATATAATATATAATATAAAATATATATCACTAGATAAAGTATATACTTTTGGTTATTTAGTAACAAACATGACCACCTGGTAACAAACCATTGTTTACTTTAATATGCCAACTGCAAAAAAAATGTCCACAATGCGGACACTCAGTAGTAATACCATTAGTGTTACATTTATTTTTAAATACCGTCGCGCAAGGCATATGTTTAGTATTTGCTTGTTCTTGTTTTAGGTGCTCTTCCTCATTTGTTTGTTCTTGTTTTATTTGTTTAATCGTTTCCGGCGAAGGCTGTTCAAACCATACTTCGTCGTATACAGTAAAATTTCGCTGCTCTTCGGTATATCCATTGTGTAACCCAACGTAATAATATCTAATCCGAACCTTTTTACTTCCGTCAACTGTTACGTAGTTGCAGTCGTTCTTGGGTATTATACCGGTCTCTGTGTCAAGAGGCGCAGCATGCGAATAGTCAGTTACATTATTAGCACCAGCTCCAAGACCGGCAACATTTATATTTCCCCCATTTTCAACATGAGTAATTTGTCTGGCTTCGTAAATACGAGCTTCGTATTTAACTTCGTATGTAGACTTATTTTCGATTGCAAGTTTATTGAGACGTCTTCCTATAATGGGTTCGTTCCTAGCATTAGGCTTTGACCTTAGCATTATTATATAATACTGAAATATAATATAATAATATAATTCATCAATATAATATTATATATTATTATAATATTGATGAAATATTTATACTTGATTATTCCTTTGATTTCTGTATATGTATCAGGAATGTATTATCCAGTTAATGACACAACAGGAAAAAAAGTATGGTTCAGACCACCAGGGTGGGTTTTTGGTGTGGTGTGGCCAATATTATTAACATTAACAGGGTATTCGTGGTATTTACGACCTGACTCGACAATATATTACACAATATTGACGATATTATTATCATCATGGAGTATGTTGTTTTCATTCAACAAAGTATATTCGCTGATTAATATAATATTAACGTTATTAACAACAATATATTTAATAATACCGAACTATAAAAGTAAATCATCATTGTTACTGATACCATTAGCATTATGGTTAAGTTTTGCTAGCCTTCTTAATTACTATACGATATAGTATTAAACAAAAAATATTATATTAAGTAGATGGCTAGTAATTGGTTACTAGAAGAAGGATACGTTAATAAACGGGTTTATTTTTATCATGCTGGGCTATATTACACATTGTGGTGCATCTTTTATATATTTGTAAATCGAGTATTAAAAAAATACCCAGTATTAAATTATTTACCTCCTGATAAACGGTTTAATGGAATGACAAGAATATTCAGTTCGTTACACGCAATCATATTATCTACGTGGACGATATCATATTTATTACATATAATAGATTATCAGTTATGGACACGATGTCTCCCATTGTCGGCCGCTTTTGGAACATTTGATCTATACCTAGTTACTTCAAATTATAAATTTTTTAAAAAGGATTACATCACAATATGCAGCCATCATTTAGTTTTAATAGGTGGCCCATTATTAATAACAGAAAAATACTCCAAAATATGCTCACAGACCTATTTGTTTGAACTAACAGTACCTATATTAGATATTACTTGGTATTTATATTACACGGGTTTAAATAACACGTTATTTTTCAAATTTAATAGTGTATTAACAGTATTATTATTCCTGGTGTTTAGAATAATAAACAATATTTATTTGGTTTGGGCTGTATTATATAACGAGCAATATATTTTATCGGTAGTGGCATTATTTTTTTTATATATTAATGTAAATTGGTTCAAAACACTATTAAATGTGTTTTTAAAAGGATAAACATAATATATATTGTTTTATTTAAAATTGAATTAATATAAAAATATGTTAATTCAATTGTATAATGCGGACAATTGAAGACCCTGACAAGTTTAGGACTAATATTAGAACAGAACTTCATAAATTAATAAATGATGAGAAAATCATATGTAACTTAGAAAAGGGAATACTTAATTATAGTATTAGTGTTGCAAAGGAAAAGAACATTGTTCGAAAATGGGATAATAATTATTTTGTAGTTCTATATGTTGAGAGATTGCGAACAATAATGCATAATCTGAAACATAACAAGGAACTAATGAATATCCTTATGACTAACGAAATCAAGCCACATAAAATTGCATTTATGACGCATCAAGAAATGAACCCAAAGCGTTGGGAAAGGTTGATTAATAATAAAAAAATTCGCGATAACAATATGTATAATCCTCAATTGGACGCAAACACCGATAATTTTACTTGTCGCAGGTGTAAATCAAAACGGTGTAGTTATTATCAGCTACAGACAAGGTCGGCTGATGAACCAATGACTACTTTTGTAACATGTATCGATTGTGGAAATCGGTGGAAGTGTTAAAAAATAAAAAATATAGGTAATATTAGACAATTAATAGAGTAATAATATTATTACAAAATAATATTATTACAAAATAATATTATATAAATTAAATCAATATTTCCAAATCATTAATATTCCAATATTCAAAACCACCATTGGGTATAGGTCTTCTAATAATAAATGGGATTTTTCTCTCTCTTAGTTCGTTTTCAGCAATAATGTAGCTATCAATAATATTAGGCTCAACTTCAACAAATGGTTTTGAACCACCTTCAATTTGCTTTGCACGTTGCCCTAGAACTCTTGTATATTCATACTTGCTCATAATAGGATTTGTTCTATGAAGAGGGTCTACAATAATACCTTTAACATTTCTAACTACAACTGAAAGTTTTCTAACTTCGTCAAAATTATGAATGGATGCTTCGGGGTGGTGTTTGCTAATAAAATTGGTTTTAACATTCTCATCTAGTTTGTATAAATAATCCTCTCCATCCTCGCTTTCATCGTCGGAAACATAGTATGACATATTTTGAGTCATATTTTGAGTCATATTTGGATTATCATTTCCCTTTGTTTCCTCAACACCATCATCACCTTCATTTGTTGTGCTGGTTTGAGACGCGTTGTCGTCTTCCAAATCATCAAAATCGTCATCTTCTGAAATAATCGAAACATCATCGACAACTTCATCATCGACAACTTCATCATCGACAACTTCATCATCGTTATCCTCGACAACATCTGGTTCTTTATCAGAATAATTTCCTAAATCTTCTTCTTCATTCATTTGATTCATATTATAATATACATATCATAAACACTTTATTATTAATTCAATTTATTAATTATTAATCCTGGTTTTCCAAATAGTATTACACGTAGAACACAAATATACGTATTTCATATCAATATCATTATAACGAACATAGATAATCTCTTTTTTTGTTGGATCAGTAGTCGAATTAGTGTCACAAGTGCTATTAGGACATTTAATATTATTAATCCTAGGAAGAGTTGGGTCTAATTTCGTAAATTCGTTAATATATGTTTCGTGATTATCATTATTATCGACGTTCTCAAATGACGAAACACAGATATTTTCGGCTGTTAAATTGGTTTCTTCATTGCCGCAATTCCTACAATAAAATATCAGCTTATCCTTAGTATTCTCCCCTCCTTCATTAATTTTAAGATAATACATATTACTGCATCCATTACAAAAGTTCATTATATATATAGTTAAAATAAATGATTTTTAAATTCAATTTTATAGAATATTGCTATAAATATTTTATAAAAATACAATAAATAAAATAAATACAAATAATAAAATAAATACAAATAAATACAAATAATAAAATAGTATGATGGCTATAATTTATTCCAATAAATCCTTATATTGCTGTAGCTGAACAAATGAGGTTTCTAATTTTTCTTTTACGCGCATATATTTAATCGAAGTAGTCATTTTATATATCGAAATTGTAATAATGGCATCATCAATAGCATCTTTATTCAACTGATTAATAATAATGTCGTAATTTTCTAAAAAATTATTCACAATGATGCTATAAAAATCGGTAAATTGTTGTTGTATATAATCACTATTCAGCATAGATAAAATAGCAGTTTCGTAATTTTTGTATCTGATTGAATCTAAATAATTTTTGTAATCTCCATGATTTTTCGTGATACCTGGCTCATTTAACAAGGGTTCGTCGTTAAGAACCGAGCCACACAAACACATCAAGACCGAACGTATAGTTTGACACGACGTCCATTGAGGACCTCTCCACGTATTTAAAATGGAGAGGCAAACCTTTCCATTTCGGTATAAGTTTGGATTAAATCTAGTTACTCCATCATTCGTATGATAAGTAACATGTGGAGGAGAATAAGGATAATCGGCCGGAAATTTAAATTTAAAAAAATAATAACCGTTAGCATACGGTGTATCAGAAGGGCCAATTATAAGAGCCTTTCCTAATAAAATGTCATCTTCATCGTGAATATAATGAATTCCTTCGCTAATTAATGGATCTTTCATAATATCCTTCACATCAGAAGCCAATCTTTTAATAGTTTCTTTTTTAATAACAATAGTATTATCGGTTGAATTATTTGGTTTTTTAATATTATTTTCCAATTGTGCCATTTATTAAAAGAAGCAAATAATATTTAGATAGTTTTATATAAATATTTAATTGATAAAAATTATGATGAGTTTGCGTTTAAATAAAACACATATTAAACATTTAATTTAAAAAAAAATTGACCTAAAATAATCTTGCTATAATATATTCAATATGTCAGTACAAGATATTGACAAATATAAATTACCAGCTTATTTGAAAGAAAGAAAATGCGACGGTAATAAAGAATCTACTAATACACGAATAGGTAGTCAGGAAGCAAATATATATGGCGGCAACTATCATATTCCAGAGGGTGAATATAGTGTATTTTTGGACAAATATTATAAACACGTTTTTGTGAAAAATAACATCGAATATCTAACTGAAAAACAGTTGATAGAAGATGGTCCTATATTATTAGATTTGGATTTACATTATGACACAACAATTATATCTCGGCAGCACAATAAGGAGAATATTGTTGACTTTGTTATGAGTTATATGGCAATATGTGATAAAGTTATCGATATCCCGGAAAACACAAGCATAGAAATATATGTGATGGAAAAACCGAACGTAAATAAATTAAAGGAGAAAACAAAGGATGGTATTCATTTGTTGATAGGATTAACAGCTCATAAATCGGTTCAAAATTACATTCGAACTGAATTGGTAAAAATAATGTCGGATGTATGGGATGATTTGCCGATTATCAATAGCTGGGATGATGTATTAGATGAAGGCGTTGTAAAAGGATATACAAATTGGCAATTATATGGTTCGCGTAAACCGAATCATGACGCATATGTCCTTACACAGCTTTTGATTATTAAAAAGAAGACACTTGGGTGGTCAACAAGCGAAGAAAATTTGAATAATTTTGATATGGGGGAAAATATATATAAATTATCGGCACGTTGTAAGTCATATCCGATATATAAAGTGCGGGATGAAATGGAGGACACAATCGAGGATAATAAGAAGCATTTATCTAAGAATAATAAGTCTGCAACAAAACCATTACGTAAAACGATATCAGTTGAGAATCTAAAAATGAACGATATTAAAAACCAGCAAGTATTGGATGATTTATTGGAAGATATATTTGAGGATCCAGAGACTGATTATTCTATCAAAGAAATCCACGATTTTACGATGGCTCTACCAAACCAGTATTATGGTCCTGGTAGTTTCACAAAATGGATTCGAGTAGGATGGGCCCTTTCCAATTCTGTATCGCGAAAAGATAATAGGACAGGATTTTTGATATTTCTCCGATTTAGTAGTCAGGATAATTGTCGTGCCACGTTAAGTGGAGCAAATAACGATTTTGATTGGGATAATGTGGATGATTTGTGGAATCAGTGGGATGATTTTGAGACTTCCAATAGCGAGGGAGGATTGACGGCACAGTCTATTCGGTATTGGTGCAGAGAAGATAACCGAAAAAGATATGACGAAATCAATGAAACATCAGTAAGGGCTCTAATTGACGAGACAATTGCGATGTCTCCGGATAACAAAGATAGGGGGGCAACAGAATATGAAATCGCACGCGTTGCAAAGCAATTATATAAAGATGTCTTTGTTTGTGTGAGTATAAAGCAAGAATGTTGGTATACATTTAAGAACCAACGATGGTTTGAAGACGATTCTGCAAATACACTACGTAATTTAATATCCACAGATTTACACACCCAGTATCAGAAAATTATTTCAGAAAAATGCCACAATTTAAATAATATGGAAGAGCAAAATGAAAACTATGAGGCTAGGAAAAGACAGATTAATAGGCTGTGTGATATTACAAATTACTTGCGAAAGACCAGTTGGAAGAGTAACATTATGAAGGAATGTGCTGGTTTGTTTTACGACCGCGATTTTATGAATAAACTGGACCAGAATCCTTATTTGTTATGTTGCAAGAACTATGTTATTGATTTTGAGAAGAAGCTACATCGCAAAGGACTTCCAGAAGATTATTTGTCAAATTGTACAAATATCGATTACGTACAGTATAATGAAACCAAAAATTATGATACGATGCAGGAAATTACTGAATTCTTTCACCAATTGTTTCCAAATCCGGAACTGTGTCATTATATGTGGGAACATTTGTCATCTTGTTGTTTGGGAACAATATTGAATCAAACATTTAATATTTACACTGGTTCGGGTAGAAATGGTAAATCCAAACTAGTAGACCTAATGTCGAAAGTATTAGGTGATTATAAGGGCACTATTCCAATCACATTAATTACACAGAAACGTAATAGTATTGGTAGCACATCTTCGGAAATTGTTCAATTAAAGGGAACGCGTTACGCCGTAATGCAGGAGCCTTCAAAGGGTGATAAAATTAATGAGGGTATTATGAAAGAGATTACAGGTGGTGATCCAATTCAAGGTCGTGCTCTATTTAAAGACACAATCACATTTATTCCTCAGTTTAAACTGGTCGTTTGTACTAATACACTGTTCGATATTAAGAGTAATGACGATGGTACATGGCGACGTATTCGCGTATGTGATTTTGTGTCGAAGTTCTTGGATAAACCGTATGAAGAGGATGAAAAGTTTCCGAAAGAATCATTTCCACATCAATATCCTATTGATAAGAACATTGATAGTAAATTCAATAAATGGGCGCCTGTATTATTGTCGATGTTTGTAAATCTCTTGTTTCAACAGGAGGATAAAGACCGAGGTAAAGTATCTGACTGTAATATTGTGATGAATAGCAGTGATAGTTACAGAGAGGGACAGGATTATTTGACAGAGTTTGATAAGGATATGGTCGTTCGTGAAAAGAACCAGGTTATTAAGAAGACGGTCTTACAGGGTAAATTCAAAGAATGGTATGAATCGAACTATGGGCGCGGTAATGTACCGAAGGGTAAAGAACTGAATGATTATATGGATGCAAAATATGGTAAGAGCAAACGTAAAAAGAATACAGTGGTGTGGGAGCACGTGAAATTAATAGAGGAGGCTGACCCAAATGATGAAGAAGAGGAAGGTGAAGGGGGAGATGATTTAGTAGCATAAAGTATTTAGTTTTTAAAATAATAATAATTTAAAACAAATTATTATTATTGAAACATTTAATATAATTAATATTTTTATTTATAATTAATATTTATAATTAATATTTATAATTAATATTTTTTATTTATATTTGCTGTAGTTTATACCCTTTGGTAGTTTTAGTCTTTTTAAATTGTGTATCATTCTGATGAATATTATCATGACACTTCTTACATATATTAACTAAATTCGCTTTATGGTTTTTATGGAAATCATCTATATAATTATTTGTGTCATTTGCGCGATTTTGATATTGTAAATGATGTATATCTTCGCCTATTTTTTCATTACAAACTTCACACATACCTTTTATTTTTTTTGCATTATAATGTGATTGTTTATGTGAGAGAACACCACTATTTTCCTCATTATATTTAATTCGAATATCCATCGCTTCTTTCAGGAAATCGTCGGGTAATCCAAGCGATTTACAGACTTCTAAACCATACATTGAATTACCGGGTCCTTCTTTTAATTTTCTATTATATACTAAACAGTCGTTGGCTTCATCGTATATAACCTCCATGTGCATCATCCTAATACGTGTCAAATCAATAACCTCTTCATAATTAATTATTTCGTGAAAATGCGTAGCAAATAAAAACGTGCTATTTTTCTTATGAAGATTTTGTAGCCCTGCTGTAAATATGCTAAGAGCCGAACTACTTTCGGTTCCTGAACATAACTCATCGCCCAAAATAAGACTATTTGCGTTAGAATTTTTCAATATAGTTCGCAACTCACACATTTCAACAGCAAATGTGGAGAGACTTTTGAATAAATTATCATTGCCCAATATTCTTGTAAAAATATAATCATATGGTGTGTATGTAAAAGAGCTACACGGAACATATAATCCAGATTGAGCCATAATAACAGCTATACCCATAGCGCGTATAAAACTGGTCTTACCAACAGCATTAGTTCCGTATAGCAAGAGTCCGTCAAAATCGTCAATGCCGATTTTCAAATCATTGGTAACGTATATTTCATTTTGTTGTAAATGCTCAATTAATGGGTGGCGTAACTTTTCAACATCAACATATGATTTATCGGTCCTTTCACAATCTATCGTTGGACGACAGTAATTATATTTATGGGCAATATATCCCTTGTTTTGAAGAACGTCGATATTTGACACGTAAGCAATAACCACATCAAATTGGTCAATGTAGTTAGTAAGGTTCACTATAAAGTTTTTATAAAATATAATAACATTATCTACGAGTTTAGATAAGTTATTATGTATATTTGTCATTATTTCTTTCAGTTGAGGACTCGTAATGTTTCGCTCTTGCTTGCTATTTCCTTTATTTTTGATAACAATATCTTCCATGTGTAATAAAAAATTTTCTTTAACGTTGTCATTTCCACTATACACAATTTTAATCACCTTGTTTTCAGGGCGTAAATTCTTAATATAATTCAACAACAATTTACATCTTCTATCTGTCGCAAAGAGTTCATTATCTGTTTTTGATGAGTTATTACATTTTACGTAATCATTTGCCGCAGGTTTTTTTTCTGCACTACAAATAATAGTTGATAGTTGTTTCTGTATTTGAAGACGAAGATCTAGTTGTTTAGAATATTCATTTAACAAAGAATCTATTTCTGAGGATTTACCTCTTTTAATAAAATAAAGATTTTCAATATCTAATAAAGATAAATATTCTTGTGAAGTTTCACTAATATTTGCAGATAGAGATAAATCAAGTGTACTTTCCATCTCATCAATAATAATTTGCGCATTTTCTTGAGGGTTATTATTGGTATTATTAATAGATTTAATTAAATTTGTATGAATAAAATCGTTATTTTCACTTGTATATTTTGCCAATTCAACAACATTCACTAAATTAGAATGTATCTTTGCTAATTTTTTTGGTGTTATCTTATTCATCAAAAGAAGACGTTTAAATTTATCTAGGTCAATAATGTTTTTAATTTTTTTCCTATAATGTTCATATTCGTTGTTGCGTAGAACACTGTCTGTAAGTTCATAAGATAAATTTAGTAATTCGACCTCTGTTGATGGGTTGTGCAAGTCATACAAGAATTTCCTCTTACCCATAGAAGTTAAGCAGTTATTAAGAAAGTTACCAACCGATTTTAATTTACCCGTATGTCTATTATCATCAATTATATTTAATTGTTTGAGAGAATAATTAGCCAAAACCAATTTATTTTGATTATGGGTAAATTCTGGATAATAGAGCTTTTTAATAAAATCGCAGTTATGTTCATACATATAATCAAGAAGCACTATGAAACACTGGAGACCTAAACCAAAACCATAAATCAATTCACCTTCTATTATATCATTTGGAACATTAGGATAATACTTCAATAGTATTTCTAGTTGATAATTTTGCTTAAATGAATTTACGACGTATTTAGATAATAAAAACTCTTCTTTTGTGTGTTCAACTATATAGCATTTATGGTCTTCTAGACCAATATATATCTTAATATCGTTAATCGTATTAATATCTAGATTAGAAATTAGTATAGTTTCCTTTGGGTTATATATCGAAACTAGTTGTTCTAATTGGTCATATGAATTAGGACTATGATTATGGTCAATTGTAGTTTCAAATAATGTAGTCATTCCTGTAAAAATGTCTAGCGAAGAAACCCCAAATGTAATCGATTCTTTCATTTTTTTCCTTGATTTCGTATGTTCAATCCAAATACATAACGTGACATTTGAAATACACGAAGAATCATCGTCTATATAAGTTCCAGGAGAGATTATTTGTGATAGACTGCGTGTTGCATTTTTCCCTGGCGAATCTTGTTCATAAATAACAGTTGTATAGAGATTTTCTTGAAAAATCTTAACAAATTTGTCCAAACCCATTGTATTAAACCCAGCCTGTAATACATTCATGTTGTTGTATTTACATTTTTTATCGCCAATATTTAGAAAACTCATTTGTTCAACGGCTTCCATATCATTCTCGTGTATATTGCCGTCGTCGTCTTTCAAAGCATATATTTCGTAAAATTTACCAACCTCTATTATAACAAGAGTTTTCTCTCCGTATATATTTTTCCATTTTTTAACATAAGAAAAATAATCATTATAAATGGATGTCATTAATAATATAAGGTCTTAAAATCTTTATATTATTTAAAAATATGTTATCGTGTATCTAACTAAATAATAATGTTACCTTTGTGGTTAAGTTATTTCGATAAATAGTTATGAATTAGATTATTACTGTTACTATTATTTATTTCTCCTGTTAGTCTGGATTGTTCATATAGTTGTCGCAAAACATCATTTGGGGCTTCACTTCCGACTTTTAATAAATTATGTTCTTTAAGGTATTTTTTAATGTCGAGGATGTTGTTTTTTTTCAAATCGCCGTGCGCCTTTTTAATTTTTCTACGTGTATCGTTGTTTTTAATTAAAACCGATACATTATTGTCTTTCTTGCCTAGATTAAATCTGATTGTTTTTGATTTTTTTTGTCTTACAGGTTTAATTTCCTTTTTATATTTTTTTTTTAACTCTTGTAATTTTGCTTTTCTCTCTGGAATCGCTATGAGTGGCGTTTGGCTATTTTCTATTGTAATTGGTTTAGGTTGTTCATTTTGTGTAAATCCCGCTTTACGAGTAAATAATTGCTTGTATGTTGGTCTGGTGCCATTTTTTAAACAACTGTATGTAGGCTGGTTAGTTAGAATTGGTAGAGGCATAGACCCGGGTATTATAGTAGGCATAATAGTGTCATTAACGAGAGAAACGGTTTCATTAATAAGATTTGGAATACTAACGTTCGTGTTTATAGGATTAATATTATTGGTTATATCTTTTATATTGGATGCTTTCATTTCATCTGGTAATGAAGTGTTAACAATAATGGGTGCGGATTGTTGATTATTATTCATATGTTTACGGGTTTTTTTCATATTTTTTTGTTTATTTTTTTCAATCCTTTTATTTTTCGATAATTCTTCCAAATAATCCATAGATTTAGTGAAATCATCGTCAAATTTAAAAATATCATTACTTTCTTTTTTATCTAAATTATTCTTCGTTTTGGTTTCGACATCGGCTTTATGTTGATGATTTTTAATGCGTGTCAATAATTCTTTTCGTAATTTATTTGGTTTTACAATAGATGTTGGTCTCACTTTTTTTGTCTTCGTTGATTTATTTTCAGATTTACGTCCATTTAATGACAAAAAATCAGGATTAAGTTTTATAGTTTTTTGCGCCATAAATATAATAATATTAAAAAATTATTTCATTATTTAAACATATTATTAACTAATTTAAAAATAAATTGATTTATCTATTACCACATATGTCATATAAAAACATGGCTACCCAAAAGGATAATACTATTAACGTTGATAAATATGCAGAAGAAGCGTGGAAAGTAATTGAATCTTATTTTGACGGGGCTCATTTGCAACAGGCAGTACGACATCAATTAGAATCTTATAATAATTTTGTTCAAATACAAATTCCCAAGACAATTTCAATGTTTAATCCGGTGCGTATTAAATCGGAACACGATTATGTAAAGGAAGTTGATAAATATTCATTGGAAATTTTTATAACATTTGACGATTTCAGTATTCAACGCGCGCAAATCCACGAAAATAATGGAGCAACCAAACTAATGTTTCCCCAGGAGGCAAGGTTGCGCAATTTTACCTACGCTTCGAATATGACATTGGATATGAACATTAAATATATCATTAGAAATGGTCCTAAACTAGAGTCTGAGCAAACATTGTGCAAAAAAATACCGAAAATACATATTGGAAAGTTGCCAATTATGTTAAATTCATGCATTTGTGTTCTTCAGCAGTATAAACATATTAATAATAATGTAAGTGGTGAATGTTATATGGACCCAGGCGGTTATTTTATTATTAATGGTTCAGAAAAAACTTGCTTGGGTCAAGAACGCGCGGCAGAAAATCAAGTTCAATGTTTTAATATCTCAAAAAACAATAGCAAATGGGAATGGTTGGCCGAAATAAAATCGGTTCCAGATTTCAAGTGCATTTCTCCTAAACAAATATCGCTATATATTTCGTCTAAAAGTAATGGATATGGTAAAGGCATTTATCTGCAAATACCCAGAATTAAAAATCCAATTCCACTGTTTATTATTTATCGAGCACTTGGTGTTATTTCAGATGAAGAAATCTGTAAACACATTGTATTGGATACGAATAATGATAATGAACTTATAAAAAAAATAATGATATCTATTCGTGGATCTATTGTTGACTCAAATACATATTTGACCAAGGAAGAAGCATTGAAATATATAACATCACATGCAATGTATACTCCTTTGAATATGGATAAGGAAACAGGAGCAAGGAAAAAACTGGAATTCACTATTAATGTATTAACTGATGACCTATTTCCGCATTGTAGAACCCATACACAAAAACTATATTTCCTAGGCTATATGGCAAACAGGTTGATATGTTGCAGTCTAGGTATTAATAAACCAGACGACAGAGATTCGTATTTGAATAAGCGCATTGATTTGACCGGAACACTTCTTAATAACTTGTTTCGTAATTACTTCAATAAACTAGTAAAAGATATGTCAAAACAAATAGTGAGGGAAATCAATAATGGTTCTTGGAGAACAACCGAAGATTATTGTTCAATCGTGAATATGACAAATATATATAAAATTGTAAAATCGACAACTATCGAAAATGGTATTAAACGAGCACTTGCAACAGGTGATTTTGGTATCAAACAAACATCCAGTAATAAAGTAGGCGTTGCACAGGTTCTTAATAGACTGACCTATATTTCGAGTCTAAGTCATCTTAGGCGTATTAATACGCCTATTGATAAAAGTGGTAAATTAATTCCGCCTCGCAAACTACACAATACATCTTGGGGTTTCCTTTGTCCTGCAGAAACACCAGAGGGTGGTTCCGTTGGTGTCGTGAAAAATCTTAGTTATATGACAAATGTAACTATTCCAGCAAATAGCAATGGTATTTATGACTACGTAAAGCCATATATTAAGGCCTTTGAAGATATGACAACAAAAGAACTTTTAGAAAATGTGAAGGTTTTTGTAAATGGTGCCTGGATTGGAAACACAGACAATCCGATTGAATTATATAATTCATTGAAAATAAAGAAATATAAAGGTATTATTAATATTTACGCGGCAATTGTATTTGATTTTCGTAAGAAAGAAATCAGGGTCATCAATGACGCTGGAAGGCTAACGCGACCAGTCTTACGTGTTATTGACAATAAGTTAGTGTTGAATAAAACCCATATTGAAAAACTGAAAAAAAAAGAAATGAAATGGCTTGACCTATTGTTGGATATATTTGACGAAAACAATAGTGTTATTGAATATATTGATGCATGTGAAAAAAATTATAGTATGATAGCGATGAAACCCAGTGACTTGAATAAAAGTAAAGCAAACTACGTATATAAATATACGCACTGTGAAATCCACCCGAGTACTATATTTGGTATTTTGGCTTCTTGTATTCCATTTCCAGAACACAACCAGTCACCGAGAAACACATATCAATGTGCAATGGGAAAACAGGCAATGGGAATGTATGTTACTAATTACACTCATCGAATGGATAAAACTGCATATGTGTTGACATATCCAATGCGTCCACTAGTTGATACGCGTGTTATGAATATATTGAACTTGAATAAAGTTCCTTCGGGTTCGCAGGTAATCGTAGCAATTATGACACATACTGGATATAATCAAGAGGACTCCATATTGTTTAATCAAGGGGCGGTTGACCGTGGGTTGTTTTTAGCGACTATTTATCAAACAGAAAAGGATGAGGAGAAAAAAATTCACGGCGATGAAGAGATTCGATGCAAACCTGATAGGTCAAAAACAAAGGGTATGAAATTTGGAAATTACGACAAGGTTAATAATAATGGCGTGATTCCAGAAAATACGCTTGTAGAAAATCGTGATATTATTATTTCAAAAGTATCTCCTATTAAGGAAGCGCGGAATGATCATACTAAGGTTCTGAAATACGAAGATCAAAGTCGAATTTATAGGACTAAGGGTGAAGCCTACATTGATAAGAATTATATGGAACGTAACGGTGATGGATATAATTTCTGCAAAGTCAGAATCAGGATTATTCGTAAACCAGTTATTGGAGATAAATTTAGCAGTCGTCACGGACAGAAAGGTACAATTGGTAATATTATTCCTGAATGTGATATGCCGTTTATGGAAAATGGTATGAGACCTGATATTATTATTAATCCTCATGCGATTCCATCACGCATGACTATTGCGCAATTGAAAGAAACACTTCTCGGCAAAGTTCTTCTAGAGTTGGGGTTGTTTGGAGATGGAACCAGTTTTGGTAATTTTGATATTAAGGATATTTGTAAGTCTCTTCAGGATGTAGGATATGAATCTAAGGGAAATGAACTAATGTATAATGGAACGACTGGCGAACAGATTGAAAGTTCTATATTTGTAGGGCCGGTATTTTACCAGAGATTGAAGCATATGGTGGCCGATAAACAACACAGCAGAAGTATTGGACCGATGGTAAATCTCACACGACAACCAGCGGAAGGTCGGTCGCGTGATGGTGGTCTTCGTTACGGCGAAATGGAACGCGATTGTATGTGTTCGCACGGTGCATCTCGTTTTAATAAGGGACGGCTATATGATGCCTCGGATTCATTTAGCGTAAATGTATGTAATAAATGTGGAATGATAGCAGCATATAATGACAAACAACACATCCATCATTGTAAGACATGTAATAATAGATCAGACTTTGCTTATGTTGAAATTCCGTATGCGTGTAAGCTGATGTTTCAAGAATTAATTACAATGAATATTGCCCCACGAATCATTACATAATAAAGTGCCTGCCATTACATAAGCTATTAAATAATAATTATATTAAGAAATACATATTTTTTCTATTGTGAGTATATAATGGGTGACAGATTAATAATTACAAGAGGTTTTGGTAATAGAAATGTAGGATATAAACCGAATAACGGTTCTGCTATTAAACATAAAACGACACCGTGGATAATTACGCCTTTCAGAGCGGCGATGAATGCCGGCGATTTAGCTGGTACTAAAAATTCTGGCGTATTACCGTATTTACAGAGCCACGACCAATCCAACGGAATTGGAAATATTAGCAAGCATTTTAATGCTGGTGGACATAGCACCGGTTCGGCTGCTTACGTTGGTAATCCCACCTTTGTATATGATGGTTCGGATTACACGAGATTTAAGAAGCTACAAGCTAAACGCAGAGAGAAGGGTGCGAAGTAAATAAAAAAATGCCGGCCAAATATAATAAGCGCATTTATATTTTTTATATATGATATGTATAATGCAATATACATATCATACAACCGGTCCATCAACTATTCACCGCATATCGCATATGAACAATGGCATAACTACCGTAAAAACAGGTATGCCTTTTAAACCAAATACTATGGCTCAGGGAAATATGTTTTCTCTTGCTCGTGCAGAGAACACGCAATATTTACAGAGCGAAGATAATAGCAAAAAATGGTATGGTTCGTCTAGTTCACGAAGCACCAGTTCATACATATCGTCCAAGCGCAATAGAGTAATCGGTAATACATCTACAATGCAAGGATTACCGAACGGAACAGAACACAGTTATAAGAGCACGGATAATATAAGTCGAAATACGGCTTTACGCAGAACACGCGCCGGTGGTAGCGTAGCCCCAAAGAAAAAGGGTGCAAAGAATTAATTTAATATTTATATATTATTTATATATAATGGATAAATATTTAGTTGAATTCTTCGGAACTATGTTCCTTGTATATGTTATCTTAGTCACTGGTGATGCTTTAGCAATTGGTGCCGCTTTAGCTGTCGCCGTACTTGTAGGTGGTGGAATTTCGGGTGGTAACTTCAATCCGGTCGTCACATTAGTTATGGGTGCTTCGGGTAGACAATCAACCAACGAGACCTTCCCCTATATTATGTCGCAATTTTTAGGCGGTTTAGTAGCTCTCGAGTTAACCAAACGTATCAAATTACGATAAATTTTAGGAAACACAAATATAATATTATTATGAAATCATATTATATATGGAAGGTCCTACCGAATTAGTAAACAACGAAGACCCTATTGAATTTGTTAGAAGAAAGAAGACAAAGAAACGTAAGTCGCGTAAAAATAAACGTAAGTCGCGTAAAAATAAACGTAAGTCGCGTAAGATTATTAAGCGTAAAAAGACAAATCGTCGCGGCCGCAAGAACAAACGCCGAACAAATAAGAGACGTTTAAGAGGCGGATGTGGGTGCGCAGGTGAAGGTTTTGCTGGTGGTTCAGTATTAATTCCTGCTGTGGGTGGGGATAACAATCCAGGAGGAGTACCACCAGGACTACCACAACAACAACCAGAAGCACAAGCAAAAGCACAACCAGAAGCACAAGCAAAAGCACAAGCAGAAGAAGCAGCAGAAGAAGCAGCAGCAGAACATTCAAAAACAGGAGGCAAGCGCAGAAACAAACGCGGAAAGAGTCGTCGCAGACGCAGTAAAAGAGGTGGTTCGGTATTAGTTGACCCTACACTCGGTGTATAAATATTCATTATAATCAATTATTATAATGAATTATCGTTTATGAATAAATTTGAGAACAACATATAAACCTAATATGGTAATGGTTGATAAATATAATTGTGATAATTTGTCATCTGGCATCTTTGAATAATTATTTTCCTCTACTATTTCTTCTTCGATTGGTGGATTCATAGATGAAAATGTATCACGACAATTTCTACCTTTTGTTCCTGTAACTGGATTTTGATATTTATCTGTTGTGCTATCACCAATAATATTCTCACCAAAAAAACAAGGATTAACATCTCTAATATTTTTTTTAGTCATATATATCTCTTCCATATAATCCTGCAAATTATAATTTTTACCTTCATTCTGAAGTTTTTCAATAACATTTACTTTAACACAATCATTATCATAAGAAGATAATGGATCTTCTGGTATTAATGCTTTTCTAATTGTATTTGGGTTTAATTTACTAACGTTATTCATTAAACTTGGAATAATTCCAACTTTAGAATAACCACGATTATCGAGTAAAACATGTCTGTTGCTTGAAATATCAGTTTGATCTAAATTTTTACACGCTTTATTGGTCTCAATAAAATATCTATTACCTAAACCACCGGATTTAATAGCAGAATTATTGGCAAACAAAGCCCCTGTATACTTTAATACATTTGTAAAGTTACTTCCTAAATTTCCGTTGCCATCAATAAACTTATCGCCCTCATCTCCCATTCCCATCTCTCTTGGAGTATTCATAGCTTTTACATAGTTAAAATTAATTCCTGTAAAATCACTGGTAGGCATATATATATTATCTCTTGTTAATAAATTTAAGAACTAAATATAAACCTAATAGTGTGAGTGAAGATAAATATAATTGCATAAGTTGATCATCAGGCATTTTAGAATAATTATTTTCCTCTTCTATTTCTTCTTCGATTGGTTGGTTCATTGATGAAAATTGTTCAGCACACATATCTGGTTTTTTTCCTGTTGGGAAATTCGATGGATCTACTTGACAAATATCATATTTGGTCATATATTTTCTTTCTGTGTTTTGGGTTACCTTACCATTTCCTTCTTGATTAAATGTTTTTAATGTAACTTCATGACATTTAGAGTCATTGGAGTTGGCTGGGAGGACAGCATTTAATAAACCAGACGGATTAGTCCTTTGAATATTCGACATCATTCCAGGTAGTAATCCCTGTGGCATAGTAGGCATATTAGGAATGAGACCGTCCAAAGCAGCTATTTTACCCGTCGGTCTATTACTAATATAAATATGTCTAATTGGAGTATCAACCTCATCCTCGCTTTCTTTTGGACAATCCACATTTGTATTTATAAAATATGCGTTTCCTAATACACCGCCATTTTTTTGAACCTTAGTTTTCCCCTCTTTCTCCTCAGATACTAATGCCAACCCATAAGCCATTGTCCCTTTTATATTACTGTAAATGTCTCCTGAATCGGGTCCCATACCAGGACCACCCGCTTCTAATGGCTTGTAAAAAGCATTCATATAATCAAAATCTTCCCCAAGAAAATTATCAGACATATAATAATACTATATATAATATATAGTTGACAAGTCTTATTGAATTTCACCTAATTTAGCTTTCATTTCTTTATCTTTTGCTGTCATCAAAGACGTAATACTGGATTTGTTACTATCTACATTAGTTTTTAAATTAGCTATTTCTTGTCTAATATCAACGATTTTATCAATGTGTTCTTTGAGCATAGCAATTTCTCCTGTATTTTTATAAACTTTTTCACTTAGATTCATATCGTCAATCCCTTCCTTAAAACCTTCGCAATATTTTGGTTTAAAAAAATTTAAATTAACCAAATAAATAACTATTAAAATTGTAAATAACGCTAAAATAATATTATTACAAAGTTTCATACTTAATATATTAATACAAGGTTTTATTTTCTAAAATTATTATATAATATGACTTCTATGTATAATAGACAAACCCAACCTATTATTAATTGGAAAGAATTAGCAACATACAGTGCCGTTCCTTCGTGGAACTACAATGGAAACAATACAACAGAAAATAACGGAACACCATTTAAGGCTAGACCTTTGAAAATATGGCGGCGCACATTAAATGGTAATAATAGTGGAGGCAGGTCGGCTATTGGAATGCCGATGGATATTCCCGGTGGTTCTGTTTATTTAGGGAATAAAGACCCTTGCGATGATAATAATAAAAGAGTGACATTTATCAATAACATCGACCAAGGGTCAAATTGTGAAAATTGCCACCCCGAAGCAAAAGTTATCAAGTCGGCTTCTACGATAGTAAATAAAAAATACTATACCGACAGTAGGGCATATTTACAATCGCGGTGTAAAACATACAAACAAAATCAAGGAACTGGTGTTCGCGTTGAAGGAGGAACTTATTTTGATGCAAATAATAACGCAATAAACCCTTCGAATTCATCGAGTGGCCCTCCATTCTATGACAGTACTACTTGTAATATGGTTTGTGATAATAAGCCAAAAACAATAATATACAAACCGAACAACAAAAATTATTCGACCCAAGGAGCCGTATCCAGTGGAACGAGATTACTTCGTCTTAAAGTTGATACAATGAATACAAACGCCAACAGTTTATCAGCATTCGGTGAAGGAGCCAAGAATGCTGGTCGTTACAGTTCAAATTCTAATGCTATTTATATACTAAAGTCAAAACAAAATAAGTGTATTCCATATAGAAGAACTGGAAGTAAAAAGGCTTGCAACACAATCGAATAATTGTTTATTTATAAAAATAAATAAATAATTATTAAATTTAAACACAGGATGAAACTGTGTAAAATAAGGAGCAAGGACGTTTATTTATGTCTTCTTCATAAAATAGGTCACAACCTTTATTTGGGTCACAAATGTCTTGATTTTCATTTCTACGTTTATGTGTTGACCCACTCCACATAGACATCCACATTCCATATTTCCAATAAAACCATGCATGAATAATAAATGGATAAATAAAAGACATTACTAAAACACTATAGCCAAAGTCTGATGGATTGCCAAAATGTTTTAATGAATAATAACTCGAAAGATAATATGCTTTTGTAAAATCTTCTTCCGTTATAACATTATATCCAGCATTAGTCATAGCAGCGTCAACACTATATTTACCATATGTTGGATAACATCCTCCAAACATTCTTTCAGTACAGTAAGAAATTGCTTTATTTTTAAAATTCCATATAGGATGTTCTAATCCGTGTGTGTGTATACAAGTAGTTAATAAGTTCTTTTTTTTACTGTCTTTTTTATAATATTGTTTAAACATAACAAACATTTTAGTCATTTTTTCCGATTTATTTTTAACAGTGTTTTTTTTTAAAACACATCCACCAAAAGGATGTTCTAATGATCCAGGTAATACAATATGATCAAACTTATTAATTAAATGTGTATGTAATATAGTATAGTCTCCGTGTGTATAATGATTTCCATATAAATTGACATTTCTCTCATATTGATACTTGGTGATAGTTATTCCGTGCGCATTTACACCTTTTGATCTCATATATTCTACAAGATTTCCATTTCCACAACCAGCATCTAATACACTATCACCCGGTTCAATATTTGATAATTCCATAAATTTATTAAATCTATTAATTTCAGCCTGATCTATATCAGTAAACTGACAGTTTGGATATAATCCTTCTGTTAAATTAGTATGTACTTTATTTTGTTCTTTGATATTAAAAAAATCAGTAATATAGCTTCCAGAGTATACTAATTCTGTTCTTGCATGTGATGAAAATAAATCAAATCCGATTGTAACATAAAGAAATTCATTCAAAATGAATATAAATAATAATAAAAATAAATATAAATAATTATTTGTTCTTTCGTATAAAAATAATCCAATAGTGGTAAGTAATATACATATTTGCATAACAGAATTATGTAATAAATGAAAGTAACCAACAAGCAAACACAGTAAAGTAAATCCAAATATTGTTTTTGGATGTTTATAAATATGTTTAACAGTTTTATTAAATAGTTTATTCATTTTATATAATATATATATTATATAAATATATTATATAAATATACTGAGTATCAACATATTTTTACTAGTTAACCCAAGGTTCACAATTAAAAAAATTTTATTAATATAACATACAACTAATGTTGTTTATTTATGTTTTTATCTTTAAGATACACTTCGTGATTAATTTTACTCCAAACATTCATATTATTTTTAACCCAGAAACCCCAATAATTATTATGTATTAGAGGAATGAATAATGTCCAGGGTTTTGGTGATGCATCGTCTAATTCTATGCGATGTGTATACTTAGCATTAACAATATTCCAATATCCAGGTTTTCTCCAAACTTTACAGAAACCTTTGTAGAATTTAGGTTCGTCATCCTCATCAATAGGAACTTGCTCCCAATATCCACCTGATAAAATAATATGAAAGAATCCCCATGGATGATCATGGGGGTCTTCGTCATCATCACCTCTTATAAACTTATGAATAAACACGTTAAATGGGAAATTTTCTCTATCTGTAAATAATAGATAATATCTAATCAAATAAGGTTCTTTATTGGCTCTATCATATATAATTCGTCTTGATGTCTCGTCGTAATATTGTTTTTTATCAATATATTCAAGAGTTTCGCTGAAATAATGAATACATTTAAGATATGCAAAATCAACAATATTAGAAGCAAGATTTAAAATATTTTTAATAGATAACATAAATAATGTAATAACTATAAAAACACACACTATCATAAAAATACATGTGTTCTTTAAAAATATGAAAACGTTTTTATCTGTACTCTCGTGATAATTAACCAGTTTAACTAAACAATAAATACAGTTATTACAAACGACATTAATATTAATAACAGATTTGTTTAAGATATTATTAATAAATAACATTAGTAATGAAATACCGATAAAATCCCAAAGTAGAATAAGAACACCTATATTGTTACATATTATAAATAATCTTAATTTGGTATTTTTTGACATTCTTTTACCAATCCTTACAGCACGACTAGTCATTTTATATTATATATTCTATAATCTCTTAAATAATTTGATTCAATTTTATATTATTGGAAAAATTAATTTTATTAAACGGTAGATTATATTTTTGACACCATGATATACATTTTTGTATATTGTTTTTTTTAATATTTTCTATTTTATCTGTTTTACTATTACTAATTAAATTTAATGTATTGGATATGCTATCTAACTGTTGTTGTCCATATATTGCGTTAAGTTCTTCTATTTTAATACTGAATAAATAAGGGATTTCTATTGATAATATTTTTACTATATTATCATTTTTGCAAATTTTATGGAAAATAGTGACTATTTTTTCTATTATTTTAGATGTATCGGTTAATTTAAAATTTTTACAAACAATATATTTTTCTGAATTAGCATATCTGCTCGTGTTTGGTTTAACAAAATACACATCTTCATATAAAATTGATAATAAATATATCATTTCTAGTGAAACATTTGTGAAAGTATCAAAGAATTTTATTAAAAAAATTCCACCCTTTTTCTGCATAGCAATTGCGTATATTATTTGACATAAAATTAGATTAGCGGACACAGTTTCTTGACTATTGAAATCAACCGAAAAATCAAAGCCTCCATCTGCCGTAATTAAATCCATAGAACCTTTATATTTTCCGTAACAATATTTCAAATTATCTAATGATAATAAATTTCCTGTTTGGTCAATGCCCTTTTCTATAACTACATTTTTGTGTTTTTCTAAAAAAGCATTACTTTTTTTCCATCCTGGAACATTAATATCGTTATCTATTAGTGTCATCCCCGTATAGACGTCTTTTGAATTACCTCGTAAATGCACCAACGCCTCAATGAACCCTCCTGGTCCCTCGGCAAGGTGAAATGATTTACAATTTATCGGCAAGTCATATATCAAATTAAATAGTCCACATATTTCTATCATTTTAAAGAAAGAACGCGAAAGAGGTTTTATTTTGCAAACAGAAGACTTTGTATTTGATATTTGTGTGTGTATGTATTCATATGGATTTATATATTTTTTATAAAAATCCCATTCATCTTGTCGATTATCTATTTCTGTTTTAATATTAGACAAATATGAAACTAATGTTTTATTTATAACTGGTTGATTAATTTTCAAATCACTAGTTTCAAAATTAATAAGGTTATCTATATTTTTATTATATGGAATATTATGAAGTTGAAAATAACTCATATGTTGATAATAATATATATTAGTAATTTTTATGTTGTTTATAAAAATGAGTTTATAAACAAAAAATAACTAGATTTCATTATTTATTTACTAATTTATTATTTAATTACTAATTTATTATTTATTTACTAATTTATTATATATTTATATATTTGTCTTGGTTACGTTTATTTTTCTTCTTATTTTCTTTTTCGTCGTTTTTTCTTCCGAAGTATCACCTAATGTAACTTTATTTTCTGTTTTTTTTGTTGTTTTATTTTCTGTTTTTTTTGTTGTTTTATTTTCTGTTTTATTTTCTGTTTCAATTAGAGTTTCATTGATAATATCGTTAATTTTAACTTGTTCTTCTTGTTGATCTAATTCGTCGTCTATGGTCTGTGTTAATGAATTTTTAGCTATTGTTTCGGCGTCTACGTTTCGTCTTTTTTTGTAGATGAAATATTTATTAAGAAATGAAATAGTGCGTTCATTTTTTGTCATGAATTCGGCCATTGAATATTTATTTTTTCTATTTTTTTGAGGTTCAGTAAGCATTATATCATATAAATCTTTGAAATTACCAATACTATTTTTAAATCCCATTTCGCGTGCTTCTTTATCTGTTAATGGTGTAAATCCATAATTTTCTAACAAACGAGTTAAATATTTGTAGTTTACTAAAAACTCCGGAAATTTCTTGTTTATAGATTCCTGATAAACATCAATCGTATACCCCAGACAACTACTGTCGTCTGAAAATTTATCATAGTCATACTGTTTTGTTATTTCCCATATCTTATCGTCCCCCTCCATTAATATTTCACCTTCTCCCTTTTCTTTATTTGCTAGTTTCTTAAATATTTCGTGACCATCGTAACTTGTTCCTATAAAATATCCTCCTTCTTTCGTTGTCTCGCTAACATTTCTCAGAAAATTATGTAGTGTTAATTTTGATTGAAACATATAATGAATCGCAAATTGAATTGAACAAATATTAAATCCTTCGCTTCCTATACCATAAGCATTGTATACGCCTTTTCCCAAATCTTTAATATCTTTTGCACCTTTTCCAAATACTGCATTTGTTACTTTTTTGCCTTGGTCTGTAATAATACCCTCAGTATTTCTAATATTTACTGATGAATTACCTTCTACAAACAATGCCTTTGGAATTCTTTGTTTCTTTTTCTTATTATTCAAATATCTAGCACACGCACCATCCTTTCTATTTTCAATGTTATCTTTTGCTACATCTATTCCGAATACAAAGTTTAGTTTCGACGATATCCATTTTGGAAAATCGCCTGCTTTACCAACTGCTAAATCTATTAAATTTTGTCCAGGTTCTGATACGTTTTTAATAAGAAGATTCTTAACAAATTTATTATGGAAATCACGCAAAGACTTAGTTCGCGATTTTCCACTTACGGCATTATAGTATACATCATCGTCGCCAATGTTTTCATTAATACCCAAACCACTTCGAATTATATTGTCGGTAATTGGATTATGAATACTGTGCCAATTGCTATTTGCTACGTGGTAAGCATTGCCGAAATTATTACCACCATTTCTCAATTCTGCTGTTTTATCATATCTAACTCGTAAAGGTTTCCATTTCCACTTATTTTCGTTTTCTTTCTCATAACTAAATTCAACAATCATATTATCCTCAATAATTTCACCTTCTACTGTCATCATAATCTTTTCCCCATTACTACTGTCTTTAAGCATAATATTACAAATACCGGCATCGTTATCGGAAGGATTTGTTGGGTAAAACTGCATTGGGCGATATCCTTCGTCTTCGTCTGGATTATTTACATTCGGCAACTCATCATCCATAACGTTTTTGCATGGGTTAATATATCCATGTATTTTTTCGTCAAATCCGACACGTAGAATAACTGTTTTGTATTGTTCTATTTGAACATTAGAATTAGTACTAATCCCAGTTTTAAACAAATTTCCAACAAAATCATCACCACTTGGTAACTTTTTGACAGATATTAGAAAGTCGATGGTGTTGTAAATCGCTGGTTTCCATTTAAAAGAATGTTCCCACGTTGTTTTAATAGGATTAGCCACTTTGTCTTTTTCATTATTACCACCAACGGCATATAATGACGGTGTGAAAATCAATCCATCAGTATTGTATTCAAATAAACCATCGTTCTCTTTTTGTAAAATCAAACCACATTGTTCAAATATAGAAGAGTCATCTGATGATTTATAAAATGTTTTCTTTTCTATTCTAATTGGAACATCATCACCCTTTACAATAGATTTAGGGTTAATATCTTTAATAATATTAACCATCAAAGGAAGACGATAATTTAATAAGGTTTTATCGTCGACATTTTCGGTGGGTATAAATTGTTTACTTCTAACATCCTGTCCTTTTAGATAATATATATCGAAAGCAGCATATAAATTTATGAACTTTCCATGTTTGTTATGTAAAATGTGCTCACCGTCAATGATTGTACCCCTAAGGTCATCATTATCGGAAATGGCACCTGTATATTGAACATTCATATTTGTGTCTATTAAATAAATTTTGTTATTTGAAGATATATATAATAACTTACGGTCACCGTCCGCTTTATCAGTTACAGTATATTTATTATTAATATTTGGACTATTTATGTCTTCTGTGGGCATAATGTTATACATTTGTAGTGTATAAGACGATGGTCCTACAAAATTTTTGGGTTTAACAAAATGATTTTTCTTTTCATCCCATAAAATATTCATATATTCGTTCAAAATATCTTTTTGCTCTCTGTATGATACTGGATAATTGGTTCCTTGTAATCCAGACAATACATATTTAATTACTTTTCTTAAACTAGATGCTATTTTTTCAGGTGTATCGTAATCTGTCCCGTATCCTATTTTTTCACCGTCCAATTCTATTTCGATTTCATACTCCATATTTGATTCCAACACACCCGAATTAGCAAATCTATATTCAGGGATATAATTTCTATTTATTTTTCTCGAAGACCTTACAATACTTAAATCCACTTTTAGTGGGAATTTATCGTGGATTAGAGTAGTTCTATTAATTAATCTAAAAGTTTTTTTATTGTCACTCCATTTATCTATCAAACCCCTTATTATACCGGTGCCTTGGTTGTATTTTTTTTCAACTTGTAGCGATACGCGAAAATTAAAATCTTCAAAATCAACCGGATATACTAACGAATCGTTGTCATTACGTATTAATGACTTTTGTTCAAAAGTTCCAAATACACCTCCATTGGTATCAACAATGTTGTCGCTTTTGCAATATTTAGATATATTTCCTACTCCTGAAACTTCCGTTCTTATGTTTGACATTTTAGTGACACCTGTTTTTGGATCAACATATTCGCTTGTTATTCTTAGAAAATCCTCTTGTTGTAAATGACTAAATTGAAGCGATTTTAATATTTTAACTACATTAGTATAATCAATATATGTTAGTTTACGAAACCCTTTTGTTCCAAATCTAACTTCTAATTCAAGAGAACCATCAGAGGAATTTCGCCCTTTAATATTTTCTAAATAGAGATTTAATAACTCATCTAATTTTTTTTGTGATTGAGTTCTCTCTGTCATATATATAATATTAATTATTATTTTTATACTATTATAATAATACTTGTAATCAATTTTATTATAATATGGTTTTGATTCTTTCATAGATGTCGTTTTTTTTCAACTTCATACCATTTTTATCTATAATTATTATGTTTAATTTTTTTGATATTTCTTGTAATTCTTTAATTGTGTATCCACTAACGGCTTTAATCGGTTTAGATGGATTTGCAATGTAGTAATTTTCTTTAATCTTTTTATAGAAATTATTAATATCATCCATATCCACATCATAAACACCATATTTATCATTCTCATAACTGATTATTCCATTAATTTTGTCAGAATAATTTAAATCAAAGACAACCCTATTTTTAACAACACACAAAGATATATCAAATGCTATACAAAGACCTGATAACCCTTTGATTGTGATTGTTTTCTCATTTAATAATTCATTTTCGATTTCGGTTTTTCTCAATTTATGCTCTTTCAGTATGGTCTTTTTGGATTTTAATATTTCTATTGCTGCTATTTTGGTTTCCTTTTCTACTGTAAAAATATTATTTATATTAAATAAATATTTTTCCTTTCCATTTAATATAATATAAAAACACCAAAACAAAACATCTTTTTGACGCGGAACAAAATTATTTGTTTTGATTTTTGATACTGTTGATTTATTAACAAGAGTTTTTTCATTTATTTTTAAACTAGGATTTATATTTACATAACGAATAATATTTTCATTTGTTAACATATATTTGTTCAAATTGTTAAATAAAAAATCATATTGTTTCTTACGAGAGTTCATAATGTATAGTAATTGTTTATTCTTTATTACCATTAAAAAATTTATTTTGAATCCTATCTTTTTCATCTTCTACCTCATTTAATTCGCTTTCTTGCTCGTCAACATATTTAATATATTTATTGATTTGCTCAATAATTGAATTATCTATTTGAGTTAGATTTATAAAAGTTCCGTTATTATTCTCATTTAATGTAGTATTATTATCGTTAAATATTTTCAATATTTCCTTTTGATGATATATTGACATACTTTCAATACGCGTCTTAATTAATTGTAAATTATTAGAAGACATTATAAATATTAATTTAATAGTTTTTAATTACTATTATTTATTGTATTTAAATAATCGTATATAATTTATCGTATATAATTTATCGTATTTAATTTATCGTTAATTTTCTCTTTTTCTTAGCATTAATAATTTCTGCTATGATGGATATATATTTATCATTTAATTCAAATCTTTGACCAATGACACGAACTGTTATTTCTTGGTTTTCTGATAAATTTGAATATTTATTGCTTGTATTGTGGTCGCGCGCTACAAATATTACAACCGGACTAGGCATGTCCCGTGTTTCGGCTCTTATTCCTGCTCTTGTAATATTTTTAATTTCACAGTCAATGTGCATTCCTTCTACTGGGTGACATATCATACATTCCATTACAACTTCAAATATTATTGTATCGCTATTAATTAATCCACTTGAATACGTTAGTATTTTTGTAGACCTTGGTTTCACATAACCTTCGGCAATACATTTACCTTCGCTATCGGACCTTATAATATTTTCAAGTGTTTCACTCAAATTCTTACCAATATTACTTATCGGAACCGATACCTTTTTAGTTATCATAGTATTGTGATATATATCTACTGTTTGCTGCCTCTTATTACGTTTGGGTTTGATTGATTCTTTCATATCTACCTCCACTATATCAACCTCTTGATTATCCGTTTCATCAGGCTCAGTATCAGGCTCAGTATCAGGCTCAGTATCAGGCTCAGTATCAGGCTCAGTATCAGGCTCAGTATCAGGCTCAGTATCAGTTTCTTCATCCATCGTAGATTTTATAATTTGTTCTACTTGGACTTCTTCTAGTTCATCACCTAAACCTGCACCAGGGTTATTAATATTTGTGTTGTCATCATCCATAATAATCTTAATATATTAAAGTGACATTTTTTTAAACGTTAATCAATTTTTCTAATAATTTAATTATTTAATCCTTTTTGTTATATAATATATTTTCAACAGGTGATAAAAACCATACTTTGTTATCTTTTTTATTTTTATTATGAATTCTAAAAATAAATTCTTCTAATATACATAATTGTTTTTGATTTAATTTTTTATTATATTCAAATGATGTGACTGACTCTAATATTTTTAATGTATGTGACTTTTGTGCCTGATCACATCGAGCACCCGTGTCTCTTTTATTACTAATATTGCGTATTTTGAATACAATTTCATTTTTTTTAAATACTGACATTATTCCCAGTAATGTGTTTAAATTTTTAAAACGTTCTTCAAATCGTTTAGTTAATTCTGTTATTATTTTGCTATAATCCTCTGGTTCGCCATCAATCCATTTATTATCTTCTAATTTTACCAATTGATTATTGCCGTTTTTGTTTAAAATAATACATTTTATCTTATCGTTTTCTATAATTTGTTCATCATAATATTTTTTAATCAATTTTTCAAAATCACTTAATTCTTCGTTTAATTGTAAATAATTCAAAATGTTTATGCTTCCGTCAAAATTAATTTCTTCTAAAATATGTGAAATTAACACATCGTCTATATGTTCAATATTATTTGCTTTTAAATCTTGTAATACAACAGACGCTAATCTATACCAATCACTCTCTCCGCGTTTTATTTTATCAGTATTATTTGCTAAATCATATTTCGCTTTGATTTCTTTAATTAAATTGTTACTAATTGTAATCGTGTTTATATTTTCACCATTAATTGCTGTTATAATTTTTTCGTCCTTTTCCGGTTTTGATAATGTCATTGTTAATCTATCCTTCTTATATTCAAGTGGTGTTGATCTTTCAAATACAGATATTTTTTTATCATTTATTTCGAGTGGTTGAAATAAATATAAATCTCCTATATTAATTAAATAACCAAGTCTATTATATTTATCCGTAATATATTCATTTTTTCCTTCAACCAATTGATTAAGAGCGGAATTTATTTGTGAGTATGGATATTCGTTGACAACATTAATATGTGATATTAACTCTTCTTTTCGATAGAAGAAATTCTCCTTCATTAACATTTTAATTCTTTTAATAATCTTATCATTATTTACATTGATATACTCCTCTCCATATGTGTCTAGCTTAGTATTTGCTTCTAATATAGTCGCATTTGGTTTGCACATATAGTCACATTTTTCCATATAATCGCATATTGCTGTAAAGGGTTTATCGCCTATTTTATATTCTATTTCTTTATTGCTAGATAGTTTTTGAGTTACTACTTTATCGAAATTTTCCTCGCTAAAATTTTGCTGTTCTGAATTTAATAAACAATCTACTGCAACCGATTTTAATAAACGGCTTACCTGACCTATTTTAAGCGCTTTAACTTCTGCCAGACGATAGACATATATATCCGCTGCTTCTTTTCGTTCATCTTCTGTTACTGAACCATGTAAGTATATTTCAACATTTCGCTCCGAAAAGGGAAGCGCCTTATGACTACATGTTCTCACAGCTCTTCCTATAATTTGCTCTACGCGATTCATATTCCACCACGGTTCTAATATATGGACTTGTCTGATAAATTTAAAATCTAGTCCTTCAGACCCGGCTTGCGATATCAATATAACCTTTACTTGTTTACCATTTACATTATTTTCACCCGTGGCTCTCTTTAAATCGTTTAAATTATTTGGCGATATACTTTTATCACCTGTTATCATAATATATTTTGCTGGATTAAATTCGTCCTCTTCTGATTGTTTTTCCTTCATTGAAACCGCGTCTATTTTATTTATAGGAGGGGTTTCAAATAAAGAATTCATACCCTCCGCGCGCGTAAAACCTAATTCTTCTAATGCAAGTGCGACTGGAATAACACCACCGTCTATATATTGCGAGTACACCAAAATTACTCCCGTTGAATTCATTATGTTATCACAAATACTCTTTATCTTTCCGCTATATTTACCTAGTTCATTAGGAGAGAAAATTCTTCCATATTTTTCGGTTTTGTAATTGAAATTTTTACGACGCATAGGGGAACCAGACTCTTCGAAATTTATCATACGCCTTAACCCTTCTGTCCCCACTAAGCTTTTAATGTTTACATTTGTATTATCCTTACCTAGATTATCATTAGGGTAAATCATATTTAACGCTTCAATCGGTCGCATTAATTCAGTATAACCAAAACGCTCCTTAGGTTCGTTATTCATTATACTTTCACTCATGGTAGTGCCACCTGACTGTTTTTTTTCTTCTTCTTCGGATTCTTCTTCGGATTCTTCTTCTGGTTCTTCTTCTGGTTCTTCTGGTTCTTCTTCTGGTTCTTCTTCGGGTTCTTCTTCGGGTTCTTCTTCGGGTTCTTCTTCGGGTTCTTCTTCGGGTTCTTCTTCGGGTTCTTCTTCGGGTTCTTCTTCGGGTTCTTCTTCGGGTTCTTCTTCGGGTTCTTCTTCGG
>Ga0115555_1000210_pt1 | contig 38741 bp, 23 predicted proteins | sample COGITO_mtgs_1104_2_FD_87285 | JGI IMG/M metagenome (GOLD analysis project Ga0115555, IMG submission 87285) | Pelagic marine microbial communities from North Sea - COGITO_mtgs_110407 | ecosystem: Environmental > Aquatic > Marine > Epipelagic | place: Germany:Helgoland, sampling site Kabeltonne... | reverse complement strand
ATTTTTTCCCCTTCAATCTGCGAGCGTCATCACCACTAATAGTGGATAACGATGACGAAATCAATAGCAAAGAAAGTAGCAATAGAAAATTCATAGCTGTTGGTTGTGTAATAGGCAATAGGGAGTGAGATTAGGTTAGTAATTGAAGTTTTTGAGAAGTGTCATAAGTATTTGGAGAGGGCTGTTGTGTGCCAAAGTACCCATCACAACTGGTCTCAAAAAGACGACATCCAAGGTATCAGACCTTCAATCCTCAGAATGGCTGTCATTGGGACAAAAACAAGCGAATTGGACACACAGTGGGATGTCTTTTCACCGCCAGCGATGAGGTGGTCGTAAGATTGGAAGCACTTCAGAGCATTGACCCCCGAACATTAATGTGCCTCCACGGAAGATGAATACAAATAAGGGTGGGGATGCGAAACGATTACTTTGAAATTCTTTACTTACCGAAATAAAAATGCTTACCCAAAAAATCGGAGCAAAAAGAGAGAGCTCAATTTCGCTCAGCCCCTACCGCATCACATCATCGTCCCAGCATAGTACTTTGTCAAGCCGAGTGGGTAATCTTGTAATGGATGCAGCAATGTTTGACATTTTTGGCTACAATGCCACGACACCAGTAGAACAAGCCTCCCTTTCATCACCGCGTGTAAGCTCGTTCAAGGCCGCGCCGCTGGTTGATTACACAGCCCGCAGATACAAGTCGGCGAGCTGCTTGACGGAGGAGACCATATTAAGGCAGGCCACAATTGATCTTTGCGGCTGCAGTGAAGGCGCGGAAGCGTGCTCTCCTGCCAAGATTGCGGCTGCAAGCGGTGCGTTGAAGGTTCACGGCTTTGTAGTGTTGAAGAATGCGTTCGACAAAGACAAATTGCGGCGACTAGCAAGTTGCTTTCTGCTTGATCTTGACGTTGTCCTGGAAAAGCTAAAATGTGCAGGCATCGATATTGAGAATCCTGATGCATCTGAAAAGCAGCCTAACCTGCACTACCGTGAAATGAGCATGCGGGAGGATTATCGCGTCGATTTGAAGGGTGCTGGACCGAATGTGACAAAGAACCCCGACAGGCATTTGATGAGGGAAAACTCTGTGATCAGCGAGATTGTTGGCAAAACTATGAATCCTCGGGGGCCCCACTCTCTGGGAAATTTTGGTCGCTGGAATTTCGCTGGTGGCTCTCTTGGGCCCGCAGCGCCTCCCTCTCCTCCAGTAATGAGTGAAGGTGGCGCTGTGATATCTCTGCCTGGAGCGGGAGATCAGGCGACGCATGCAGACTGCGAACACCTTTTTGACCACGTCGATCTTCCAGGCCACTACTACAACTTGTTTGCCTGCGCAGTTAGCGAAGAGGGCGTTGGCCAGACGTGCTTCATTGCCGGTACTCATAAATTAGAAACGTGCCAAAGGGTCACTCGCGAAGATGGTGGAAGTGGGGAAGTGAGGGCAGAGTTTGAGGAGTTACTCTGTCGGCCCAGACTTGAAATTGGAGACGCTTTGATTTTTGACGCGCGGGTGCTTCATTTTGGCGCCGGAAATGCTTCCGAGGCGACGAGGCGGCCGCTTCTCTATTTGAATTACTGGCGCCACTTTTACGAGGACCGAAAGAACTGGGGCGGTGAATCGCTTTTTCAGAAGGGAGATGAGATCAGTAGAAAAGAAACAGTCAATGCCTGCGGTAGGGAGGGATCTTAGAATGCAAATAAATGAATAAATAACGAATAAAAAAAACGATTGCTAGAGCAGATTAGTACCCCCCACCCCCCAAAACCCAAAACCCATCAAATGAAGTGACGTGCGTACGGCAAAATTAGCTACGAGAGATGAAAAAATAACAATTTCAACAACAACGACAACAACATTGCGGCGGCGATGTTTAAACGCTCGTTTCTTTTTTTTATTAACCAATTTCTTTTTCTCACTCTTGTCTTGTCTTCACTATTTAATTTGCGAAAAAATGTTGCATCCTCCTCTTCCTTTCCATCCAATTCAACAAGAAAAAATCGACTCAAATAAATGGAAGCAAAGCTTCAGGGAACAGAACAAAGCTCAGCTCAGCTCAGCTACATGAGCTGGTACTGCGGCCCCCCGCCTCCCTCAGGAACTGTCCAATTAATGTATTGGTGCGGCATCTTGATGCTGCAACACTTGCAATGCACGCAGTTCTGGGCGTTGATCTGAAGTCGTTTCTCCGTCTCGCCGTCGTCTATGACATACTCGTACACGCCCGCGGGGCAAAAGTTCTGTTCAGGACCGTCGTAGGTGGCAATTGAATCCTTCCACGCCTTGCTACCGCACTCCGGCTTGATTCGCAGGTGAGCGGGCTGATCATCCGTGTGGTAGGTACCAGAGCGCTGAAGATTGGTCAGGAGGTCGAAACTGAACACCCCGTCGGGCTTGGGGTAATTGATCTCTTGGAATGCAGAGGCGGGCTTGGTCTTGTCGCTGTCCTCGGATGCGTTGGACAGAGTCCAAGGTTCGTTCCCGCGAAGCACGTGCGCGGCGACGCCAGCGTACATCATGCCGGGCAGGAAGCCGTAGTGAAAGGCGGCGTGGCAGTTCCGCACCGCCTTGAGCTCCTCGTACACCCAGCTGGTTTCCATATTCTCCTGGTAGCTGACAATTTCCTTGGGCTTGTCCTCGGCATTGATCTCGAAATTCACGCCAACGAAAGACTCTTCGTCCTTGCTGAGTTCCTCATAAATGGCCTCCGCGGCCACGATTCCGCTCTTAATCGCAGTGTGGCTTCCCTTAATCTTCACGCTGTTCAAAAATCCTGCGGAGCAGCCCGCGAGGATGCCTCCGGGAAAGGTCAGCTTGGGGATGCTGTGAAGACCGCCCTCGTTCAACACGCGCGCGCCGTAGCTCACACAGGCGCCGCCTTCCAGGTACTTGGACACTTCCGGGTGGTGCTTCCACCTCTGGAACTCCTTGTAGGGCGAGAGGTAGGGGTTCTCGTAGTCGAGGCCCACGACAAAGCCAAGCAGAACTCTATTGGGCGCCTGGTGGTACAAGAATGAGCCACCGAAGGTTTTGGAGAGAGGGTGGTCCTGCAAGGGCCACCCGATGGTGTGCTGCACGAAACCCGGCCTGAAGTTCTCGTTCTTCTCCAAGTCGACTTCCCACACCTCCTTCACTCCGAGTCCGTAAGTCTGAGGCTGCGCGCTGTTGGCCTCGCGCAGTCCGAATTTCTTTATCAGCTCTTCGCTGCAGCTGCCCCTCGCCCCTTCGCAGAAAACGGTCTGGCGTGCGTGAAGCTCTATTCCGCGCTCAAAGGTGTCCTTGGGCTTTCCGTCCTTGCCGATGCCGACGTCGCGAGTTGCGATTCCCTTTACGGCATTACTCTCGTCGTACAGGACCTCGCTGGCTGCGAATCCCGCGTAGATCTCTACACCGAGCTCCTCGGCCTGGGCGCCCATCCACCGGCAAAGCTGGCCCAGGGAAATTACGTAGTTGCCTTCGTTGTGGAGCTGGCTGGGAAGCAGAGCGTTGGGGATAGCTGGCGCCGCCTTCTCCTCGCTAGTGAGGAAGAGAAATTTGTCCTCCTCGACGGGAGTATTGAACACGCTGTTTCCCTCGCCGTCGAGCACCTCACTCTTGTCTACATCGGGGAACAACTCGTCGAAAGCGCGGGGTTCAAACACGTTTCCGCTGAGAATGTGAGCTCCTACCTCCGCTCCCTTCTCCAAAACGCAAACAGAGAGCTCCTTTTCGTTGGCCAACGCTAGCTGCTTGAATTTAATTGCTGCAAACGCAAACCCAAACCCAAACCCAAACGCAAACCAAAACATAAACATAAAACAAATATTAGTTAGAGTGAGAGTGAAGAGATCCAGATACCAGATACATAAAGCCAAACTAAAAGAAGAAAGAGGCGGCTAACCCCGTTTAAGGCGGATACAAAGAAATGCCACCGCGAGATGCTGCGCGGTCCCGTAATCTAATCTTCTCCCACAAACCAAGCCCCTCTCATCTCATTTCTCACCTGTTGCTAGCCCTGCAGGACCTCCGCCTACGACAAGAACGTCAAATGGCATCGCCTCGCGCTCAGAATTGAGGAGGCTGCTTGATTCATCGTCCGCGCTGCCATCTGTGCTGCTGAATGCCCTCGAGGATCGAAATGTTGAGGAATAAGGACTGCGAGAGCAAATCAGCTTGCGAGCTGATCTTCCAACAGCGCTGGAAAGTAGCATGGCTCTGGAGAGTGAAATTTAAGGTGACGTAGTAGGCGCAACGAGATCTCAGTGTGGCTATGGCAGACCAAAAATGAACTTTTTCCTATAGATTCTAATCACATCACTGTGGTTAATCGGTTTAAAACGCATTTTGAAGCGTTTAAGCAACTGGCGGAGAAAGACCGAGTAATTTATATCGTTACTGTTACTCTGAAAACTTTCTCAATTTCACCTCCTTTAGCGGATTCCAGTTCATGAAGAAAGTCACTCTGATTGTTCTCGCAACTGTTTGGAACAATTCTGTTTCCTCTTCTGCCTCTCCCCCCGTTGCCTCTTCTTCGTCAAATGTGCGCCATCCGCTTCGAATAAGAAAGAAGAACGGCACCTCGCTCGGCGAGGAATTTAATTTTCCAGAAAGATGTTGTTCTTCAAGGAACAACTATCACACGGAGGACATTGATGATGGTAATGATAATGATAACATCAGTGTAAACTGCAACAATATGGAGCAACGTGTGCACACGCACACAAGGGGAGGATCTTCTTCCTCCCCAGTTGGCGGCGTCAAGGGTTTGTTTCTGCTCCTGACCTCCTCAAATCCTCCATTTCTTTTCCTCCCCAACCTCATTGGCTATTTGCGTATCGCTCTGTTAATTGTAGCTTTCCAAGCTGCACTGCACGATCCAAACACCGCGATATTTTGCTACATGACCTCTTTTTCTATGGACGTGCTTGACGGAAAGGCCGCTCGGTGGCTATCGCAGGAGTCGAATTTGGGTAGCCTGCTTGATATGTTAACTGATCGTGTAGCCACTTTAGGGTTGCTGTTTGTTCTTAGTCATGTTTTTCCTCAGAAATATTTAGGGTTCTTCTTGGGCAGTGCGGTCCTTGATGTTACATCGCACTGGGCAAGGATGGTAGAAAGCGCGAAGAAGGGTCTGCATCACAAGATGCCTGTGAAGCGAGAAAATCTGCACCCTGTCCTGGCGAAATTCAACATTGTCAAGTATTATTACTCGACTTATTGGTTCTTTGCTTACTGCTGTGTCGCTGCTGAGCTGACATATGTGTCCCTGTACTATCTGGCGTTCAACGCAGCTGGAGATGTCGGTTATGAGAGGGTGAAATTATTTTTGCAGTATGGGTGTGCACTTGGTTGGGGGGTGAAGCAGATAACGAATATCCAGCAGCTATTTGTAAGCTGTGCTTCGATGGACTACTAACTGATTGATAAAACTGATAAAGCTTACTAGATAGTAGGTGCAGAGATACTTTTCGTCGAAAGAAATTGGCTGCTTTCGTTTTTGCCATAAATAATGTTGTTGTAAACTTAAATTCTCATTCCATTATTTTTTGGCATCCTAAATTTTCTTGGATCCGTCACACAAGAACCGACGGACGGCATTTTATGCGTACATGCCCTCAATGACGGCACTGTGGATATCGGAGGCGACACTCCTCTTGAGTTTAAGAGTTGGCGTGAGCTCTCCAGTAGACTCGCTGAAGTCGGTGGCCAAAAGTGCCCACTTGCTGACCCTCTGGGCCCTGCTGGTGGTTTTGCCGTTGGCCTTCTCGGTCCCCTCGTTAAAGTACTGCTCCCACTTTTCGCAGGTCTGGGCCTCCTCGACAGTCGTGGCGGAGCTGCCAATTTCCTTACTTGTGTCAAGAGCAGCTCCGGTGAGCTTGTTGGTGGGGCTGCCATCCTCATTCATCTCAACCAGCAAGCACAGCACAATAGTCAAGAACTTCCTCTTGTCTCCGATGACCATGCAGTTGCTCAACGCGGGCATGGCGAGCTTGAACTCGTTCTCAATCAGAACAGGGGGAATGTTCTCTCCGCCGGCCGTGATGATCAACTCCTTGATCCTCCCGGTGATACTCATGAAGCCACTGGGAACAGGGATGTTGGGGTCGTTGTCCTCATCGAATTTGGCGACATCCCCACTGTGGAGCCATCCCTCGCTGTCAATGGTCTCGGCTGTCTTATCCTTCATGTACATGTAGCCCATGAAGATGTGGCGTCCGCGGTAGCAGATCTCTCCGGTATCTTCAACAATCTTGCTCTCGGTCCCAGGCAAGGGACGTCCGCAGGTGCCGATTTTCCAGGCTGTCGGGGTGTTAACAGTGTGAGGGCCAGTGCACTCACTCTGTCCAAAGAGCTCGTAGATAGGAATGTCAATGCTTGCAAAGTAGTTGAGCACCTTCAACTCAATCGGCGCGGCTCCAGTGAAGCAGGCGATGCACCTGTCCAAACCCAAGACTCCCTTGATTTTGCTGAAGACAACCTTGTTGGCCACGCCAAAGCCGAAGGGTTTGCTCCCACTCTTTCCAAACTGAGCACGCTCGTTCTTCGTCGTACCCTTGGCCTTGGCCCAAGCGGCGATTTTCTTCTTGATTCCCTTATTTCCCTTGGCAACTGCCTGCATCTTCTCGTAGATCTTCTCCCAAACGCGGGGGACACCAAAGAAGACGGTTGGGCGCACCTCCCTCAAGGTCATTCCCAGAGACCCGCGGAGGGCATCCGGTTGTGCAAAGAAGGTCTGGCTTCCAGTGCACATGGGGCAATGCATGTCGAGCATCTGCGCGGCAATGTGGCTCAAGGGCAAATAACTGACCAAGCAGTCTTTGGGGCCTAGAGGGTCGATTGTGCTCAACATGGTGGAAGATGTCCAGCACAAGTTGTCGTTGCTGATCATCACGGCCTTGGGGTTTCCGGTTGTTCCAGAGGTATAGATGAGCGTGCAGCATTCTCCGGGCTTCTGGGCAGCGATCCTGGCATTGATGGTGGAATCCTCCACATCCTTTCCAAGGGCCATAAAGTCATCAAAACTGTAAATGGGGCAGTTTGCGGTGGCACCAGCCGGAACGGGCTCACCGTAAACGACCAAAGCCTTGAGATCCTTCAAGTCCTTGCTGATCTCCAGGTACTTATCCAGCTGCTTTTTGCCCTCAACAACCACCACCTTGGCCCTGCTGTGGTTACTGACATATTTGCAGGCATCGGGCTGATTAGTGGTGTAGATTCCGGCACTCAGTCCACCAGCGGCGATGGCGCCGAAGTTGGCAAAGAACCACTCGGGGGCGTTAAATCCGAGAATGTTTATGCAGTCATGGGCGGCGAAGCCAATGCTCGTCAGACTCTTGGCAAAACCCGTGACTTGGTCGTAGTATTCCTGCCAAGTCCAAACAGTCCAGGGGCACTTCTCGGCGGTTTGACCAGCACTGGGCCTTTTCTGGTGAAGAGCGGGGCGGTCCTTGTTCGCGCTAACGCAAGAAATGAATTTGGCCATGACCTGTGTTGTGTTGTGTGGAAGAAATGTTAAAGAAAGAAAAGTTAGAACAGACGGTCAATTGGTCAGGGCAGAAGGAGGGCAGCACACCCTTCTCTCGCCTTGCTAGTTGTTCTACTTGTGCTCTTCCCACCGGTTAAGGCGATGAAATCGAAATATCCCGACGTTTGCCACTTTTCGGGGAGTACTGGGTGTGGGCAAAGTTGATGATAAAGACACTGGGTTTTTCACTTACCGTGGTGGAAGGGATGCCAGCGGCACCCTTTCCCATGGTAACATCATGAATCTCGGAGGGATCAGTGCAAGTTAGAGGCATTTTGATAGTCTTTCTTAATAAAATCAAGTGGAAACAGTCTCAAGTTTCTCCACCGTCCACCGGATCCGAGGATCCGAAACATCAACGAACCAAGATCCGAGGGCTCATCAGAATATTATCTATTTTCTATTTTCTTGAAATTATTTCTTCTATGGTCTCGTGTAAAGTCTACTCTGACTCCCTTTGAGTAAATATTCTATTGAAAAAAAACTTTGGCCTTCGGTTACGGTACACCTCCACCCTGTTCTGCTCTCTTTTTCCTTCTTTCAAAGTAAGTGGTAAAGTAGTAAACCGCGAATAGCGTTTGAAAGGGGAGAACGCTGTCAGAGTCCCGTACGTGAATTAGTGACCAACGCATACGCCTTCCAACGCCCAATAACATCACATCCCCCAGCATCCAACTGTAACAACTGACAAATCAATAAATCCCAAGCGTAGTCTGCAAAATGGATGATGGCGCTGACAGTGCTGATGAATTTTTCCGCGATGATGATTTCATTGCAACCAATAGTGTACTGATGGCCAAAACGGAGAGTCAAATAGATAGAGATTTGGAGGAGGAGGAGACTCTCCAAAGTAGCTCCACTGCCAACCTGATGACAAACACCACAACTTCATCCTTCATCCTCAACTCCCTCCGTTCCAACAAAACTGCCTTGTTCTGCAGGTCTTTGCTGGACCCTTTGCAACTCCGTGAATTGCTCGCCTGCTCCCTTTCATTTGCCAATTTTCATCTCATAACTCACTTGGACATTTCTGCCTGCAACCTCGCCACCAGAGAAGCTGTAGATTTGGGCGCTAACATGCCTCAAGGTCTCATCAGTCTAGACGTGAGCGAAAACCACATCGGAAGCGAGGGAGCGAGTGCATTGTTGAGCAGCTTAACAGTCGATTCCAAGCTCTTGGGACTTGCTATGTCTCAAAATAAAATTTCGGATCTTCGGATTTTTAAGAAGGAAAGCGAGAAGAAGCAAAATGAAGAGGGAGAAGGTAAGGCTATGGAACTGGATGGAGAGAAAGAAGAAGCTCCGGCTTCTAAAGATCATATGAAGAGCAAAAAACTTGTTCGGAAGTACACTTTCAACACGAAATTGGCAAAAAACTCGAGCCTAAAGCTGACATCATTAAATCTCAGTGGCAATTCCCTTACAGCCACTGTGTTTGATGGAGATGGTGCTGTTTGGCCTAACCTCGCCAATCTCTTGGAACTGAATATGGGGTGGAACAATCTACGTGAATCTGGCTGCATAAAGTGCGCAAGGGTCTTCCTCAACTCATCCGCTTCCCCCCGAAACCGACTGCAAACTCTTGAGCTTCCGTTCAACGGGATCTCTACTGCTGGCGGGACTGAAATTTCTAGGCTGCTCGAAACAAACAAGACGTTGTTAAACCTCGATTTATCTCGGAATCGCTTGGGTGGAGAATGCGCTATTTCGTTCGCCGACCTTCTCAAGAGTCACAACAAAACCCTCAGGACCCTGAGGCTCAGTTACAATGAACTTGGCGTTGAGGCAACGAAAAGTCTAGTAGAAGCTTGCCTGGAGAATGACTCAATTCTCCAGCTACGAGTTGAAAATACAGCAAATCTAGATGATATTAAACCGACAGTGGAGACAGTAGTTACGGCTAAGAACAAGGCTTCGCAAAAGAGGAGAAGCAAGGAACGCTTCGTGTGTTCATACCGTTTCCCTTAGCAGGGAGTAATTAGTGTAGTTAACCGAGTGAAAAGACATACATGGAGCTTTATTTTACTTTACTGGCAACAGTGGCATGGATAAACATTATTCACTTTTTTGAACATGCTTGAAATTTTACTATCTCCAAAACAACCTTGACATTGAGAGTAACGGTGAATTAAATGTCGTCTTATGGTGGTTCTAGTAAAGCTAATGTCGCGCTTTTCGATAAGCCTTTAATACGTGCTGACCCTGAGGATGTACGGGCAGCACTAGAAAAAGCTTTTTCTGACTTTGGGTCAACCCTGAACCAGACCATGGATATCGAAGCAATTGAGCGCGAAGCCGCCCTAGATGAGGAAAAGAATGGAGAGTCGTTCATGCGTAAATCGTTTCACCTCGGTGATGGCCAGGCATCTTCAGATCTCTTTGGTACAAGCAATAACAATAGCGATAATGATAACAACCACAACAACCACAACCACAACCACAACCACAACCATAATGACATTTTTGGTGCAGGGTCCGATTCCAACAACGAGAATGAAAACAACGAAAATTCTCTCAAAGCAACCTTCGCGTCGAATCTTCCTGACAACCGACAGAACAGTCAACCGAAGGCCCCCCTCTCTGCAGCTGACAAGAGGCGACTCTCGTCCCTACGTCGACGAGCTTCCTCTGGCCTCTCGTCGTACGACCCTATTGCATTCGATATGTTTGGAGGCATGGACGGCGCAAACCCAATTTTTTCGCAGAAATTCTTGGAAAAAAAATGGCGTTCAGAGGCAAAGACGATGTTTGAGGAGGCTCATGGGGGGAGATCGAAAACAACAAAGTTCAACCATGAAACTGATTTTGGGAGCGACTTTGGGGGGAGTGTGGAGACTGACGAGACTGGAGATATTGACAATGGCCGAATGCGGATGAGGTTGACCAAAATCGACAATATGGAGGTGATACGTCACTCTCTTAATATCGATGGTCTGTATGGTGGGCTCAATAACTCCCTGGACAAAAATTGTACTGAGCTTGAAAAAATCCTGGACAACAGCTCAGACCGACTAGAAACCCGACAAATGGTCGTAGCTCTAGCAAGAGAGGCCATTTTGGCAAAGAAGAAAATGGAAGCACAGATGAAGATTGACGAGACGAAAAAACAGAAGGAAGATGAACGCCGTGCTTCTGCTCTTGGCAGCTCCCTTGACATTGGTGAACTTTTGAATATGGATGTCAAAGAGTTTTCCAGCGCTATAAAAAAAGAAGAAGGTTCAGATGTTGAAGGTGATGGGTCTGATTCGTCTTTCTCCGGCTGATGTTCGTGGAAAAAAAGTTCTGGTTTAACTAAGGCTAAAGCCAATGCAGCATTTAACATATGTACAACCAGAAATTGTTGGCAGGCACTAGTAGCGTCGATCTCATCACTTGCTCGTCAGGGCTCTGAAACCTTTCCAATCTTTTGGCGCGACGAAGTCTGTTCCCCGCATCACTCCCATCAAACTCTTGCTCGGTCCATCTTCAGGCATTATTCCCATGGCCCTCTCCAACTCCACCTTAGCCTTTCCCCAATCCCCCGCAATATAAGAATTCATTGCCAATGTATAATACTTGGTAAAATCCGCGTCCAGCGTCTTCTGGACTTCTGTCACAACATCGAAGTCGACAGGCTGTTGCACGTCCTTCACAATGCTTGGATCCTCCAATTTGTAGTCGCTAATGTCGACGGTCCAGATTTCAAGCGGCGTCTGGCTACCTTTGACCGTTACGACGTCCACCTTCCTGCACATATTCTTGGCTCGGTCACTTAACTCGTTGACAAATGGGCCGGACAACAACATTGGGCATCCAAATTGATGCGTCGCCGCCTCCAACCTCGCCGCCATATTCACATTGGGCGATAAGTAACTAGCGTCGATTTTGTACTGACTCCCGATGGCCCCCTCGATGGCCCAACCGATGTGAATTCCAAAGCCCATGTTCACATCGAACTGATCTCCAAAGTATCCCCTCAACTTATTGTTGCTCTTGAACTCGCTCAGCACCCCATTTTCCTTGTTGGCATCATGCAAGTCAATCTGCATCCGCAGGATGCTTACCATCGCGCTATCCACTATCTCTTGGCTACCAACAAGTCGCGTGATCTGTCCCATTCCTTTGCTGTAAGCGCCGATCCCATCCCTAAGCTCCCTCTTGGTGTTCCTATCCAGCTCCTCTCCCTCCGGCTCCCTCAGATCTCGTAGCCCAGGTAATACCCCATCGCAAATCTTCCACGCCAGCAAGAAAGCTGACCCAATGTTCTTATTCGGGGCGCCGTGGTAGCGAATGCTGTTGTCGTGTATGATTTTTGCAATGGTGTTGATGTAGGTGCACATTTCTTCCTCCAAGCAACTGCAGGTATTGGTGAACTGGCATGTTTTGGAATATCATCATTTAGAGGAGGAGTATGGGTTGACCAAGTTAGACAAAGACGACAAAAATATTTTTGCTTCTTAGTGGCGGAATGCACGCGTGCCCAGACGATTTAAAAACTAATTTTGTCCTCTCACCTCCTCGATAATCCCGAAGCCGAAGATACTGGTGATCTTCTTCCCTGGTATCATGACATCGAGATCTCCCCCACTGCTCATGTTGCTACTTATGATCTGCGCTCCGGCGACGCCAAAGCCCACTTGCAATAAACTCGAAATTTTCTCCAGCGTCGACTCCAGCATCTGCGTTTCAAAAGCATCCGTCCCCTTAGCATCGTTGGCATGCTTTTCGCTGTAAAGACTCGCCAGTGGGTTCTCACTGAGCTTCTTCACCAAATTGATCATCCTCTCAATTGGCCCAATGACGAGTGTCTCTGCATCGCGACTAAATCCGATTACTGCGAAGACCAAAATTATAATAACAAACCCGGTGAGCCCTAAACTGAGCTCTGAGGCTGCTTTCTGACTATCAGCGATGGAGAAAATAGCCATGGTGCCATGGGTACTGTTACTGTTACCAGCGAAATAAACGGGCCTGTCCACGACCCTAAAGTTACTATCCTCCCCAAAAATGTCGTCTAATGGAACCAAATCGTGACCGTTTGCTCCGTTCACGCTCGAGCTAATCCAATCGTTTGTGACCTCTACATCCCATCCACTAAGCCTTAAGTGCAATATATTACCGGTCTGGTAACTACCCTCATTGTCGGGGTCCTGCAATGCAAATGCCTGTACCCTCTCCTTGTATATTCCTTCACTAATGCCTCCTGTGCGATTAAGTGAGGTAGCCAGCATGTGGAGGTTTTCAACCCCTTCCCTCTGCAGTGTGTTGAGCTCGTTTGATCCCAAGAAGGCAGCAGGGGAGTCCAGGAAAGGGAAAGCCATGATCATCCCGAGCACGATGAGTATCACCCGCCTCACTGTCAGTTCTGTTAGTTTCTTCCCCACTTTTGAGGGCTCGGCATCCAGCCCTCGTTCCTTCTCGTCTGCCTCCTCTTCATCCTCATCTTTCTGAGCCTTGATTTTCATAAGTTTGAAGATTCTCACCATCCTGATGAGCCTAACAATTTTCACGATCCTGCTGGCTTTTGCTCCCGCTCGAGAGGTCTTTGCGGCCTTCAAATTACCTGTGGCTGACGAATCACCAATCAAAATTGAATCCAACCAACCTGTGTCCGGAAGCATCGATGCTGTTGACACAACATCTAGCACAAAGTAGAACCCCCAGCGGTATTCTTTTCGAAGATAAAATTGGAGCGACAATTCGAACATAAAGAGAAACTTTTTTTATTTGGAGCGTGCGGTTGGTTGGGTGATTTTGTGCGTTGCGTAGAGGTGTGTGGTGTTATGAGGTTTGTGAGTGTGAGAGTGTGACTGTGTAGATTGCTTGATGGACGGTTTTCAGTGCAACGCACTGTATGCGCAACACGGCGTGGTGGTGCCATGAAATCGTCGCTTACAAAAGGCAAAACTCACCATCCCTACAGCACTCATCCCTTGCAACCACCAATCGTCCTCCCTCTCCGCGAAGGCTAGTCTAGCGTCGTCAGCAACCAGAGCAAACATGGTGAGCACCCCCATAAAAACGTTGAATGCCATACTATGTAGCAAAATTGTCAAGTAGTCATCTGCAAGCTCCCTTGGCGTCTTTGGTTTCGCATCATCGGTCGCCCCAGGCTCACCGTTGCCAGTGCTGTCAGCATTGCTGTCACTTTTGTCACCGCCCATTCCAGGGCCATTTTCTTTGCTACCAGGCACCGACGAGGAAGAGACGGCATTTTGTATGGGCGTCAAGTCTTTTAGGGATGACATCCCAGCTAAATCTAAAGAATTTGCGAGATCACCAAGTGCCAAAGGACTTCCTTGGAGGGGCCGTCAGGGAGTTGTGGGAGAGAGTAACAGAGATGCAAGCGCTGCTGCGCAGCCTTAACGTAAGTTAAGCTCAGCTAGGTGTTTTCTTGGACCTATGCGCAGATAACGATGGAAAAAAAAAAACAAGTAACAAAACCAAAATAATCGTGCAATCTTTTTTATCGCAGCGCGCAGCGGTTTCGGGTTTCGGTTTCGGTGTGTGCGCTGGAAAGGTGACAAAACTGTACTTGTCTATACCTGCCCTTTTCGATTTAATTTTCGTTATTAAAATCGATTTCTGGGATTTGAGGCTTGTCTGCTTCTCGGGTGGAATTAGAGAAAGTGAACGGATCTGTTATAACACAAATCTTCCTCACGGTCAACCGCCATGTCCGGATCATCACACTATGGGTTTTTCTTCTCCCTTGGTAAATGCACCGCTCGCAATGCGTGGTGTGTCATCTTGTTCGGCTACACCCTCGCTTTCATACTGACTTCCTGTATTATTACCTTTGGCTCTGTGGAGGTGAAGATTGAGAACCTCTGGATTAAGGAAGGGGGCAGGGTCTACGAGGAAGTTGAGTACTTGAAGGATCATGCGATCGCGGGAATAGGACGGGAGTTCATTCTTATCGATACTACTGAGGTAAGCATCGAGCTTGTTGAATTTCCCTGTCTTATGGCACTCATAATGCTCTGTGAATTATTTTTTTCCATCCTAACACACACACCTTACCCTAACTAACCCATGTAATCACAACAATTTACAACAATGCACAGGAAAACTTCCTCCCAGGCGAAGATATGCTAGTCGCGAACAAGCTTATTGCGATGGGTGACTTTCTGGAGGATAAAATGATGGACATCGAAGTGGAAGTTAAGGATATCGATGGGGTCCTTCATCCCGTCAACACCAAGGATATCCTCGATGGCGGCTCCACCGGGGCCTACAACCGTCTCTCTGTCCTTGATTGCTTCGTCGAAGGCGAATATGATTACTGCGGTGATCCTGTTGAACCTCTTAATAGCGAATTCAACAACCTCGTGAATGATACCCTCTTTGACATCCCCTTCACAGTGACCCCCTACAACTGGTGCATGTTTGCCAAGATCTACCCTGTTGTGGACTTGATGGCGAACCCTGATCGCCTTGCCGCGATTGAAAACGTCGAAGATGGTTGGAGTCCAGTGAACGAGGGCGTATGCAAGCAGTTTTTAGAGGATCCTTTGCATTCGGGCAAAGCAAAGCACGAACAGTACGCCAACTTGGACAAGCTTTATGACTATTATTCTTGGAAATTCTACGACACTGTTACGACAATTCCGGATTTGATGACGTGGTACAACGCCCAGAACACTTCAAAGGTCGAAACAGAGGATGAGGATGAGGATGAGGATGAGGACAGCGGCACTCCGAGCGGGCCAGCTGTTTCGTCCTGTAGTCTCTTGGGGGCATTTCCCATCGGCTCTACGACCAAGGACTGTTGTGACTATCTGAACAGTGCTGCTCCTGTCCTTATTGGTGGCGGAAGTGCTGCTGATTATTCTGTGGAAATGACTTGCTTTTCGGATGGGAACCCCGGCTGTTATGATGCCAGTATGGCTGCTGTCACACTCGCCGCGGGCATGCTCGGCGCTGACTTTATTGGGCAGTTTGTGGGGGGCTGTGCTTTGCTCCCACCCCCACCTAGCCCTGCTCCCACCTCCGTTGATAACGTCGAGGAGACTTGCTACCCCTTCAACAATCAGGATGGAACCGTAGACACGACTCGTGATGTAGGAGTTTGTCTTCGTTCGTGCTGCGATGATATCAAAAATGGCGTGTATGATTTCGGTTATACTTTTGATGGCGCCACGAGCTTAATCTGCGGTGACGTTCCTGGTGAGAAAGGAGACAACTGCTTAGCCTCGGCGCACAAGTACATAGAAACTGTTGATTCTGTTAATGCCGACTCCCTCAAGGCCTCATTCGACCTTACGTGCAAAGCTCTTTTTGCGACTGAACGCAAGCCAGCAGGCCCTTGTAACCCAGCCAACAACGATCATACTAGTTGTTGGAACCCGTACTTCCATCAAGGGTACGCGATTCTGGAGGAATGCTCCGCCAGCGTGGAGGACTTTATCATCGACAGCGACGCCCTTCACAACTGCGCACGATATGAGAAGTTTGTCGATGCCACTCAGAGAAATATCGACGGCGGGTGGGACTCGCTTGGTTACAACATCGGCAGCGGAGTTATCCGCAAATCTGATTGCCGCGTCGGCGATCAGTACCAAAAGTTCAACGATTGCTTCCACGATATGACTCTGTTCGCGTTGGCAGCATTTAAATGGATCAAATTAGGAGATGACTTCTGGCAGCCAGAGCACGCCGACTTCAATATCAAAACAATGCACAGTGAAGGCGTCAGATGGTTGCCTTTCAGTGGGACCTGCACTGGAGTTGACGACAAGGCTGGACGAGGAGTATCTATTGTTGCTAACTTGGGCTGCGGAGGTAGCTGCAACTCTACTGCTGACAATGTCTACGCACTTCAGACAATTTACTTTCAGGCAACTGCCATGACTCTCGTCAATCAATGGAAGGATATGTACGGGTGGATTCTCTCCCCAGATGATGTCAAAGATGCTCTCACAGCGTGGAAAAAAATCGTCGTGGATCAGGTCTACGGCGAAACCTCGTATATTAATAGCGACGGGGAGAAGGCGGTCATTTTCACGGCCGGCTTTGTGCAAGAAGCCTTCAGCTGGGCTATTAGTAAAGCTAGTGAGGGTAGTTTCGGTTTGGTCGTGGTTGGCTACTTGCTCATGATCACATACGCCAAGATGTCATTTATGAGGTGCCGAAGTTTTTTTCACAAAAGCCGGTTCATTCTCGGTCTTTTCGGGGTACTTACTGTCGCTTTAGGAATCGGTAGTGGGCTTGGGGTTGCATCCATGCTAGGCATTAAGTTCAACGCTACGTCAATTCAGGTGCTCCCTTTCCTCTTGCTCGGACTTGGTGTAGATGATATGTTCATCGTCGCTGGCAGCTTCCACACCTTCGACAAGAATGTGGCGGATGCTGAAGAGGTAGCTGGGAACTGTTTGGCGGTCACCGGTCCTTCCATCTTGCTCACCTCTGTCACCAACACAATTGCGTTTGGTTTTGGGATGCTGACCCCGCTGCCCGTGTGCATTGCTTTCACCCAGATGGCTGCTTGCTGTGTTGTCTTTATTTTTATGAACGTCCTCTTTGTGTTCACCGCCGTGTGCAGTGTGGACGCCAAGCGCCGCCGACGAGGACAACCAGATCCTTTGTTTTTTTGCTTTGGCAAGAAGGACTTTGAAGCTCTCAAAGAGAGCGGTGCGGAGGAACAGGGGAGTGCCTTGTCCAGATTATACGGGAAGTTTATCGTCAGCTGGATTGGCCGCTTGCTTATCATCGGTGGTGTCGCCGCCTTCATAGTATTTGGAACTGAGCAGGGTTGGAAGAAGCTGAAGCAGGGACTCTCCTTCGAGCACATCTTTCAGGAGGGCAGTCACGAAGCAGACTTTTGGGTTATCCAAGACGGCTTCTTTGGATTTATGCCGTTTGCCATTGCCACTCGGAAGCTCGATGACTGGCCAAAGCAGCACCCGCTTTACTTTCGATTGCAGACGTCTGTGGAGGCAGATGACTGTAAAGACGATATTTGCCTATGCGGAAGCAGCAAGAACCCGCTCGCTTGCGAGGGTTTCTACGGGAATAACGGAATCCACGAGAAAGCGGCCGTGGATGGTGTTGATCTTGGCATTAGCATCCCATTCCCCGGGAGCATCGAGAATGAGTGTAGACTGTCTTACGAAAACTGGGTCAAATGCATCAAGACGGAGTACACCTATGTCAACAGCCATGAAGGTCAGCCGTGGATTCGTGAGAAATATGCGAAGCAAGGCTTACCCGGTTTTAGCGATGAAGTTCCCGAACTGAGTGATCTGCCTGATAGGTGCGGAGTCCCGCGTGATGAGGCTTTCAAGACGTGTAAGAAAGGGTGGCTAGACTTCGACAGCATGACTCGTGGCGTTTACGCTCTCTGGAAGAACGAGACGCACCCAGTTCCTCCAGAACGTGTTTTCACCACGGCGGAGGTCAAAGACTACTACGCAAATTTTCCGTATGAGTACCCCACCTTGAGTCAGAGCGAGGTTCCACAGACATGGATTCAACCTTACGACGATCTGGTCAGCGAGCTGGGGTTGAACTGGTTGCATATGATGTACCAGTGGGGTCTGCCTTGCTGGTACGGCCTTCCCTGGGTTCAATTGGGGGGTAGGCCCGGCTATCCCATTCAACCCAATATTCCCGATCTGAAGACCCAGTGTGCAACTGGGTTCGGCAGTGAAGCAGCTTACAACGTGAGGTGCGAGGATGGTAACTTCGGCGAAGCGAAGGATACCGAAAATGACGGCAAGTGCGGATCAGCTTGGGGTCAGACTTGGGGTAAGCATCTGAAGAGAGAACCCATCGAATATGTTGGGACGAGTCAAGTGGCCAAGGGTGGTTCATGTTGTTCGAACTCTGACTGCAAAGACTGCGATTACATTTCGGTCGACCCAGATACAGGTAAATGGAAACACTTGGATGACTCTGAGCGTAATACTCAGTTCAGGAGGGGAGAGTTGAGCGCCACTATGGACATTTTGGTTGAGTACGTCTTCCAGCCGTTGGGAATGGAAGTCACGTACGATGCAGAAACTGGGAGGGCCCTTTACGTTGTTGATCCCAGACTTGACACCTTCGACGATGAGAGCGGTAGGAGCGGCAACTTCAGTCTGAGTACTATCACCTCTATTCTTCAGCCCAGGGGGGAAGAAATTTCCGGTCCTGATGACGCTGACCAGGAAATTCTGAACAATAAATGGTTTGGTACCTGTCCAATTATAGACCCAGACAGCGACGAATACATAGAGGATGCGCACTGCCCTGGAAGCAATCCGGATGTGGATGAAGACGGCAATCCAAAGCTTGACGAGTTCGGTCAGCCCAAGAGGAAGGACTACTGTTCGTGTCACTCCCACTCAGGAGGGGAGGCGTTTTTGAGCCGGTGCAGCGCTTGGCCAGTAGCCTATATGATGTGCAATGTTGAGGGAGATGGTTGGGCCAAGACTGGGATGGAGCCTTGCTGGAAAGGGCAGGAATGGCTGGATACTTACAATTCGGCTTTTTTCAAGCTCGCCTTCCACCCCCACCACTTTGAGGAGTGCTTGAAGCTGTGGGTCGACAACGATGACTATTGGAAGCTGCTTGGACCCGGCTTCCAGTGCGAGTGCTCCAAAGACATGGAAGAGAAGGACCTCTCTAAAAGTGGCTTGACTTTTAGCATTCCCGAAGGAACTTGCGAATTGGGACCTAAAGATGACACTAATCCTACTGGTTACCACACCGATTGCAGTCTGATCCCTCAAGGCTACAGAAAGTTGATTTACCCCATGCCAATCACCATGATGCAAATGTTTGCTAACCGACTCACGAGTACGGAGAAATACGTCGAGCTCATCAAGTGGAGCCGCGACACAATTAGCAAGTACGAGGAGAAGACTGGCTTTGCAGCTTTTCCCACAGGAATTCCGATCATCTTCTGGGAACAGTACACCACACTTTGGGACACTGTCAGTCAGGTGGTTATCTTGATGGGCTTTGTTGTCTATGGCATTATGGCGTTGACGTTCCTGTTCATTCAGCCTAGTGGTGTTGGTGTTGTCATGAAGTTCTTGACGGCGATGTGGACAAGTCTCATCTTGACAGTTTGTATTATGCTCATCACCTTTTCTCTGGTCTGCTTGATGGGATTCGCGGATATTTGGCTGAATGGTATCCCAGCTGTCACGTTGATCGTGTCAGTGGGAGTGGCGGTAGAATTTACGGCGCACCTGTGCTTTGCATATTTGCAGAGTACTGGAACTGCTGTGGACAGGACAAAACACGCGGTTGACCACATGTTCAAACCGCTAGTCGATGGAGCCATTAGTACGTTCTTGGGAATCGCGATGCTTGCAACAACAGAGTTCATCTTCGTTGAAAAGTACTTTTTTTTGCTGTACTTTGTTTTGACGATGGGGGGGCTTGTGATTGGGCTTGTCCTATTGCCGTGCTTGCTTGGCTTGATTGGATTGCCAGCCAATGTGTCCGGAGGTGGAGATGCAGACACTAGTGTGAGCTTGAAAACTGTTGTGCCAACGTAAATATTGTGTGTAAACTTTAATTGGATATTTTGTATTGGTTGTACCAGGATTTGATTTTAGGGTTTGGGTAAGCCTGTCAATTTCACATTATTTTAGACAACATGTTACATTCATGACCTCACACTCCAGTCGCCTGACTCGGTGCTGGATCTTACCAGACTAACTCTGTTCCCTCTTTTCTTCACATTCCTGCTACCTAGCGTCTCGTGCACATTACCGTGAGCGAGGTTTTCAATTTCATCATCGAACTCTTCTAAAATAATCTGGTCCGAGGTGTCGTCAGTGCAGTCAATTCCATCACTTGCATGCGCCGCGTATACCCGTCCTTCACCTTCTTCGTTCGCCTCTTTCCCCTCCCCTTCGTCCTTATCAATCATAACTTCGCTATTGTCATCTTCACCGAGAGGATCATCGATGCGATGATCGCGATGATGATCCACATCATGGTCGTCTATCATGTTCCGGATGTTGCCGTTCCTGCCACCGACAATAGTCTTCGTGATACTTTCGAATCCGTAGTCACCATCTTTGTCCATCAGCTGACCGCCTCTGCTGTTCATGTCGTTCATGTCGTTCATGTCGTTCATGTCGTCGTCGTGACCATACATTTCGAGGGGCTTCTTTAATTTTATGGGGCTCGTAACCAATTTGGGGGGACTCGTCATAGTCATCTTTTTCATATCTGGTGAAGTTTGCCGTTTTTGTTTACTTAGATCTTCCTGGTGCTCGTGCTGCTGTCGATGCTGATGCTGTTGCTGACCTTGCGGCTTTTTTAACAGTAGTTGTTGTGGCTGCTCCTGGAATCGTTTAATGTTCTTGGCCCTGAGAGCGTCCATAGCATCATTGATACTCAGCTTACTGCTGGCCCCATCCCGTGGGCTCTTCTTCCAATCCTCCCTTGCATCGCCGTCACCGCATCTGTCACTTTCAAAATCGCTGCTGTCGTTATATCTGATCTTGGCCTGCCTCTCCCTCTCCCCCTCGTCGTACATGTAACCCATCTTCTCTCCGCCTGAGCTACTCTTATCAGTATAGCTGGATGATAACCCCTCCCCACTGCTATCATCGCCTCTCCCCTCAAAAATTCTCGAGATATAGCTGTTGCCATTAGCATAAGTGTTAACTCTATCTTTCCCAGTCCCGCTTGCATTCCCGCTTCGTATATTTCCATTAATACTCCTCGGCATGGGGCTTGGGGGGGTCCCACTAGCTGCCCTACACCGTGGCTCTAAATAGCTTTTGTCGTCCATATCCAGCCTCCCGCCCCAAGCATTTTGCTTTTTTTTCGGTGTGGGAGTGTTGGTGATTGCCTCAATTTCCTCGAGATCCTTCATCATCACGTCGATATTGCTCATCATCTTGTCATACTTATTCCCTCCCCCGTTGCTTTTTCTGTAGTTTTTGGTGGAAGCAGGACCCGATGAAGTCCCGCCAGTTAGCAGATCGATCTGCATTTGAATAACACGGACCCACTTATCACAATCGGATGCCTGGTCTGCCCGTAAAAACAGGCTTCGCTTCTTGCTCTTGACGAAGAAATTGCTCGAGGGCTTCTTCGGGTCGTCAGCATCCTTGATCTTGCTGACCTTGGTGATTTCCGAAAGCGGAATACAGCCGCTCTTAGCAATTGCCGATCCTTGACCGTGGTACCATACCAAGTAACTTTCCTGAATGGTGAAGAAGCGGGAGTTCCAGTCGGGCAGAAAGAGCTTTTGGTTTCGCTTCATCTTGTACAGCCACCCTGAGATTGCAAGTGGTGCATCTTGAGTCAGATCTAAGTGCCTCCTGTCACCAATCGCCGGGCCGTGTCTCTTCTTGTGGAGCATTTCGTTGCCGACGCTGTCTCTCGTGCGTTCAAATGCAGCCATTTTTGAAACAAAACCTAAACTTCGAACAAAAAAAGGGGGTTTTCTGACCAAGTTTTACTGTAGGAAATTTAAATACTATTCTCTTCCTCTCCTTCTTTAATTGTGCGGCTACACAAATAAGGAAGACAAGTTGTAACTTATATCTTGATTTTTCTACTTTGGAGGGGTTTTTTGTTTTGGTGGGGTAACGGACTTCCGAGGGTCTGGAGAAAGGACCTCTAAAAATGGTTGTCTCATTGATAATAAGTTCTTTTCTTAGTCTCACTAAATTGAAGAAAAAAGAGAGATAAATCATGCTGATCATCTCTTCTTTTTCTTTCTTCGCTTTGGTCCTCGTCGAAGGGATTGCACACGAAAATGATTCCCCTCACAAACCTCCTTCTGGTAAGTTTCATCCACCATCCTCCTTCCCTGAGTCTTCATCATCAGCCTCCCTTTTCAATACCCCTTCCCTATTTGGCTCCCCTTTGAACTTCTCGCCGCAGAAGCGCATATATGCTTCTTCTATCGATGAAGCGGCTGAACAATATTTCTTCACGCATGCTCAATCAATGTACAGCAAGATGGAGGTGAAGGAAATCCAAAACCAAGACAAGAGAACCAATGCAAAACACAAAGATGCTTACGACCGCGCCACGGATGCTGCATCTAGAAGTTTGATAGTTGGAGGTGTTGAGGCGAGCTCGACTTCTTTTCGCTTCATAACTGCACTGATTTATGGGTCTTCAAACACGTACTATCAATTCTGTGGCGGTTCTTTGATCAGTGAAGATACTGTACTGACCGCAGCCCACTGTGTGGATGACGGGCAGGTTTACTTTGCGGCGATAGGTCGGTACAAATTAACTAATGTGACTGAGCCGGGTGAGATAATTGAAGTGTCTGAGATGATCAAGCACCCTCAGTACAACGATAACAGCTTGTACGGCGATATAGCTGTTTTTAAGTTGAAGGCTGCCGTGACGCACCCTCATGTCACAAAAGTCAAGCTAGTGACAGATGAAGTCCATGAGTCCCTTTCCCATGGCAGCCCTCTTACTGTTGCGGGTTGGGGACTATTGCAGGAAGGTCGGAGGCTTCAGAATGATCAGAATCATGATGAGACTGAGGATGATGCTGATCGTCGCAGCCTGCAAAACGATGACTTTTGGTATGACGACTGGTGGTACTATAATTATAATTATAATGATAATGATGTTCTCCCTGGTCTAGGTGACTGCCCATTTCAGATGCAGCTCTCCTGGATCCAAGACGGTTACTGTGACAGCAACATGAACATTCCGCAGTGTAATTATGACGGTGGTGATTGCTGCGAAGCATCCTGCGACTGCGCTTCTGTTGGCAACTGCTACGCAGTTTGCGGGAGTAATGGCTGGAATGAGTGCGTAGACCCAAACGCTGGCGGCAGTGGAATTGGTTCAGGCACTGTTGATCTCAGCGGCTGCAATGTAAACCATCTCGATTGGATCGGCGATGGCTACTGCGACCAGGGTGTTTATAACACTCCGGAGTGCAATTTCGATGGGGGTGACTGTTGCGAAGAGTCGTGTGTCGACGCTCCAATAGGTGGCCATGAATGCGGGTATGTGGAATACAATTGTATCGACCCAGAGTATAGTTCCGGGAACGGGGAGATTTCCTTTTGTGCTCCCGGCTGCGCCCAGCATCAGATACTTGATAGTGTTTGCCACGAAGCGTGCAATAACGCGGATTGTCTGTACGACAATGGGAGCTGCGACATGGACGGTGCAATGATCGAGGGCAGCGGCACCAACACACTGAGAAAAGTGGATGTTCCTATGGTATCATTGAACAAATGTAAGCAGGCTTACCAAGCTGTGTACAGCGATGTAACGGGCGACACGGTTTGCGCAGGATTCAGCTCTGGTGGCTTCGATAGCTGCCAGGGTGATAGTGGAGGACCCCTCCTGCACCTCTACAACAATGAGTGGTATCAAGTCGGTGTGGTATCGTGGGGAATCGGATGCGGGCGGCCCAATCTCTATGGCGTTTACAGTTCAGTCCACTACCATCGCAGTTGGGTCGAAAAGTTCATAATCATCTACCCCTTTGACGTGGTCAATCCTTCCACGGCCACCTTTGATTTTACGTTCGGCGCGAATATATTCTCTGACGTTGACGCAGAGAGCTTAGAGTCTCTCCAGCTGACGTTAAACAATACACGGTCGTCAGAGCCCCTTCTTGTTGAGCTTGGCTTCGTGCACTCGTCTGCCCCTGTCGATGTGTGGTCGCTCTCAACGACTTCTTGCGCCCTCGCTTTCCATGAGACGTGCGATGTTCAGATCTTCTTTGCACCCACCTCCGCAGGTGAATCTACCGTCGACTTAGTTTTATCAACCACAGCGACAGTCATCGGTAGCGACGTGGATGGACCGGAAGACTTTCAGAAAACTTACAGTTTAGTTGGCGTTGGAGTTGAAAAACTCGACTTCGATATGGAGACTTATTCGGGCACGTGGACGTCCCTGGGAGAAAACTGGAATGAGGTTGACGGCTCAACGAATGTGTACACTTCCGGTGATATTGATGATGACGAGAAGTCGTGTATGATCACTCACGTGGATGTCTCTACTTCTAGCAAAATTCTGGGCTTCGACTGGAGCGTGGACAGTGAGGGATACTACGATTATCTAAACTTATATGTAGGGGAAATTGTGGCGGATCAGTTGACGGGAAATATTTATCCCGTCTGGCACCATGTTGATCATTTCATGCTGATGGATCCTGGCGTCACCCGTCGCGTCATGTTCTGCTTCGAGAAGGACGAGGGCGTATCTTCTGGCAGCGACGCTGGCTTTGTCAAGAACTTCAAGATCATTGATGGGGCGGGGGCGGTATGCGAGGACCCAGATTACGATGTCAATTGTAATTGTAAAGGGGTGGAGGCATTCTGGGGGGGTTGCGTTTGCTCCGTAGCAGGATGGGACGGCAATAACTGCCGTATTCCTACCTGCGAGAGTGAATGTCAGAACGGAGGTTCGTGCGAAACCATCAACAACGTGGCGCAGTGCGTCTGTCAATTCGGTTTTGCTGGGGTCGCTTGCGAGTACGATAATGTCTGCAGCGCAGTAACGATCCGCGTCAACACGAAATTACACGCCAGCGAAATTTTTTATAAGATCAAATACCTTGAACCGGATTCATCGTGGATCGATGCCGAGTCGAAACCCCTGGGCAGCTTTGGAAGCGATGATTCCGTATACGAGGAGCAGTTTTGTTTTGAACCGGGGACGTACAAATTTGAGCCTAATGCAATCGGGACGGATGGTTGGAGCGGTGGGAGCTACGAGGTTTTGGTTGCCGGTGTGGGAACTGTGACCACCCAGATTGTTGAGTCCAATTTGGCCAAAGAAGTCTTTCAAATTCATGCGAGTGAGGACCCTGGTGTGCCAACCTATTCGTGCCACAACAGCATCCAAGACGGGCCTGAACCAGACACTGACTGTGGTGCCGGCGCGTGCGGCACGACTTGCCGCTTCCGAAAGAAATGTTTTCTAGATGAAGACTGCCATATAGGGAAGTGCGTGAGACAACCGAACCATATGAAACTCTGCAGCGACGTGGGTTTATACGTGTCTTTTCCTTCCCCAAATGCCGGCTCGATGACCGCGGGGAGCCAGTTTGACATTACCTGGAGCGTGAGCAACGACACAACCGTACAGGCTTTGTCAGACGCAAATTTTAAGGTTGATCTGTCGCTTGTCGACGAGGATCTCAACACCGTGTTTGAGATAGCAAACGGGTTGGAATGGACCAGCGAAAGCATGTTGGACTTAGAGACGACTGTTTGGACAAGTAATAGCTACATACCAACGGGTCTATATCGAGTTATGGCTAAATGGGCAGACGAAGATAGTGAAGTTGAAGGCGGCGTCGCTTACGCAACCGGTATTCTGTTCCAAATATTTGGAACGTCCCTGGACGTAATATCGCCGGCCAGAAAATCTCGAATGCTGGCGGGAAGCCACGTGACTACAAATTTTGTTGTTGGAGGCTCGATCACCTTCGTTGATGTGATGCTCCACTCCGTGAACGCGACGTTCAACTTCCAGCCAAAAAATCTCGGTAATTTCCTCGCCTCCGCCTCCGGGTTATCTTCCGCGAGCGTGATCATTCCATCCAATGTACCTACTGGTGATTATTTTTTGAGAATTCATTCGTCTGAGTACGGCAACATTGTCAACAGCGATTCACCTGAGTTCTTCGTGAAAAAGAAGCCTGGAGTCGTAATAGTCTCGCCTACTCATGAGCAAGCTTTCGTCGAAGGAGAAAAAATGAAGATTCTTTGGAAGACTTCGGGAATGGTCGTCGGCGCTGCTACGACCATGACAATAAGGCTGGTGACAGAATGCGCTGAGGCTTACCAGATTCATCTGCTGGAAAACATCTTTGAGATCACCTCCGGAGAATATGAGGTCGAACTGCCTTACATTAAAAACCCTTTTTTAACTTCTGTCGAGGTATTGATTGACGGAGAATTCGCAGACGTGGTGACCATATTTATCCGCCCTGAAGCCAGTTGCGCCCCGGGCTGTCTGAATCGATTCATCGGTGACAATATTTGTCAGCCAGAGTGCTTCGTAATGGCCTGTGATTTCGATTCGAACGACTGCTGCACTCTTTCCCAGCGAAACCAGGAGTATCACGAAAACTGCGTGGAGATTGAAGTCAGCACTTATGTGGAAGATTTCGGAGAGGAAATGTCATGGGAGCTTTTGGGAAGCTGCCCGAGCATCCACGTCTCCCCACACCATTTGAAAAAGCAGGGATGGCATAATTTTACCAGCTGTATTGACCCTGGACGGTACAATATGGTAATGCGCGACGTTTGGGGAGACGGCTGGAACGGAGGTAGTGTAAGTATCAAGGTTATTCCTGATCAAAACTACGTTTTATTTAAAGGAGAGGTTGAGTTCAAGGAGGCGAGCGTCGAAAATATTCATGTCTGCAGCGCGAGCGATGTCACCGGAGAGAGAGATTGTAAGCTAGATTTTTTAGACGACTGTAAAGACGGCATTCGACTCACGGAAAGCGGCAAACAGTGTGCATTTCCGATGGTCAAGGACGGAATCGAGTACCGTGACTGCATCCCCCATGACGAGCTCAAGGGGGTTGAACAATGTGCTACAGAGGTCGACCCTTGCAGTTGTTCATTGGACGGTGTCAGCGGGGTAGTAGACACGGGGAGAAAAGGGTGCGTGGAGGGAAATGGAGCAGGAGACTCAAAGTGGGGTGAAAGCGTGGATTTGATCTGCCAGGCAGAGCACATTTTTGAAGGCGGCTCTAGGCATTGGTGCTATATTAACGACCCGAAGCGATGCAAGATGCAGAGCAAGGAAGAGCGAATGTTCAAGGGGCTGAGTGAGGTTGTCTATTATGAGGGCGTCAGTTTTGTCGGTTCCGGTTGGCGATACTGCGACGCGCGCGACGAGGACGACATGAATAATAATTACCTCGGAGACTTGAGCATCTGCGAGGCTTGCGGCGAGAGGAGCCAGGTTGACGACTTATCTCCCGACGAAGCAGGCAAACGTGCCACGGCAATCATCACTGTTAGCGTCGCGTTGTTGCTTTGCGTCGCCATAGGGTGTGGAAGTATCGTCCATAACAGACACACGAAATTGAAGAGAGTGCGGGTTCAGCACGCAAGTGAAGTGAGGAGGCTCTCACTTGAGCTTGAGAGCGTCCGACGTACTTCGATCCAACCTGGTCAAGTAGAACAAGCCATGAACATAGCTACTGTGGTGCAAAGTCAGCAGCCGCAGCCGCTGCTGCAGGCGACGATGGCGGTATCAACAGTATCAACAGCACCAACAGCACCAACGGCAACAACAGGGGATGGCTTTTCGAATATTAACTATGGCGGCACTAATGCTTACGACAATATTAGTTTTAGTAACGGCAGCAATTATGTCGTGCAGCTGCCCGCGCAAGTGTCAGGCGGAGTGGCAGGTAATGGAAATAATATCTACTCAGGAACCGACGACCCGGCTCGGGCTAAAGTTGGCGACGATGATGCTAAAGATGTTGAAATCAAGAGGCTGCGTGATGAACTTGCTGCCCTCAAGGTGCAGCTTGCGAGAGAGAACGGAAGTGACGGGGGGCGTCGAGAGGGTGGGAATCTGAAAGATGACTCCGAGGAGAAGCAAGATGAAATTGCACCTTTTATTGCTTCCAAGGAGGTCAGGTTGTAAATAATTCTTCAAAATGATAATACATTGCTAAAGGTTTTGTTGCTTGGGCCCTGGAGCATTACCTATTAACCTACTGCCTTCACTAAAAAATTTTCCCAGCCCTCGATTGTTGCTTCTGTCTCGAATATATTCTCCCAGCTTTCCTCAAATAAAACAGCAAGCTTTTCACGTAAACTTTGGTCGCAACCAACCATGACAGCCTTTTTGGCGTAATCTTCTTCGTTCTCTGCGATGAGCTCCAAGGGGACGCGCGTGAGATAATTCTTGTACAAATTTGCGACGAATCTTGACCTCGAGTCACCCCGAGGGTAGGTAACGATCGGAGTTTTCGCGGCGATTGCTTGCAGCGCTGTTGTCCAACCCCCCCACGGAAATGTATCCAAAATTACATCTACAATACGCAGCACCCTCCTAAACTCGAATCTATCCGGGACCTTGCCACAGACGTGTATTCGAGGGTGAGAGTCCATAAATCTGTCTCGGATAGACTTTTTCCACAGCTTATCCGCAATCATAATTATGTGGGCATTTGGGTCATTCGAGAGGATTGCCGAAAAAATTGCGTCCATAGAGTGGTGAATCTTCCAGGGTTCTTGGGGAAGAAAGTAGACATTTTGATTATTTCTTTTCAGCTCTAGGGTGAGTGTCGCGACCTCATTAGGGGTGTGGTAGTTGTCAGGGGGGGGGAATGCATCTTCCTTCATAAAGTACCAAGGAGGTGAACCTTGGAATCTCACCAATTGTTCCTCAAACTTGTCGGTTTGACATATGTTGTTGAAACAATCGCTATTTGCGTCCTCCAGGCCGTCTGCGCTCACGAAATAATCAATCTCTCCGGTAAATAGACTTGCAGGAAAACCCCATGTACAAATCTGAACTTTTGCTAACCTCGAAAACGCCAAGAAATATGTTGTTGCGTCCATCCCAATCTCAGGATATACTATCACATCTGGCCTTGCGGCAGCGATTCTAGCCCGAGTTGTATTGAGATGGTCCTGGGACTTGCTGAGGAACATCAATTCGTCGACACCGGCGTGACCGAGGATGAAATTAGTGCTAGAGCGGTCCACAATTTCTTCGTTAGGATTGTCGTTCGCTATGTGTGCGATTGTCACGCGAAATAAATCACGAGAAATGTTCTCGATAACGCCTCGAATGTGCATTCCCAAGCTGTGGTCGTTATGCATATGGGCAGAGACAAAAATAATGTGAATTTTGTCATTGCGGCTATTATTTGATTTGCTGTTTGGGGGGGTGGGGACAGCATACATTAAAGAAGTAGTGCTGTCTTTGTACAGCGCGGCAATATTTTTCGATAATCCTGCCAAACGATGACTGTCGAAAAGATGATAGTATGGAGCGAAGAGGGGCGACCATACGCCCCCCTGCTGAGGGCTGTGATCACAGGCATCTGGGAGAGGGCTATGGACACACTTCATGAAGGGATCACTACTAGCTTCCTGAATGGCGCCTTCCATTCTTGAGTAGATGGCTTCTACTTCAGTATCAGAACGTACAATCCAACGGACTTCCACTATCTTGTGAATCCGCCTGCTCCTATTGTAAGGATCGTACTTGAAAATTACTTCCCAGACTTTTTCCATCTCCTCCAGAGTACCTACAGAATGCACAGTTGCCTCAACGGCAAGGTTGTGAGCCGGAATTATTACGTCGTGCGATGTCTGGTGATAAGGGAATAAATCAATGGCTTCATTCGTCGCGATCGCAAAAATTTTGATGGCATCGTGGATCTCACTCTGCTTGAAAAGTAAGAGACCATAATTAGAACGGGCCCGATGTTGGAACGGTGGGCAAATCAGGTTGGCAGAGTCTACTGCCCTAAAAGATTCTGTAAGCACTTTCACCGCAAATGCAAGGTCCACACTGTTGTTCAGGTCGAGATTGTTTGTCTCGTGAACCTTATAGGCTGAAGCTAGATCATCGCAGATGCTCTGCTGTGCATGTAAGGAGGGAGTAGTGTCTGCAGTCGAAATTTGAAAAGCGATAGTGACGATGAGGGCCAAAATTGGATTCATCGGGCAATTTGAGACATGAAATTTTGCATGAATGAATTAGACGTGAAATCCTAATTACAGAAAAAATCATTTAAGAAAAAAAATATCCCCTTTGAATTTGAGACAATGAACAATGAAATTTTGCATGATTGAATTTGACGTGAAATCCTAATACTTCGGAAAATTTCGAAGGGTATATATACACACATGTAATTATTTCCGCACGCATACAACTGGCCCCCAAATTTAATTGTTACGTCATCTTACTCCGATTTAATCACCGCAATTTCCCATGAGCAGGTTTGTGAGCCAAAATCGCGAGTTTGAAAGTCTCCAAATCTGCGTAGCTACCATCTCCAGCTCCTGCTAAATAGCGGTACAAAAATATTATCTCAGCAGCGCTCATATGGATGCCTAATTTCTGGGAGATTCCGAGCTTCAGCTCTTGCTGCGAAAGCCTTCCATCATTGTCCACGTCCATCTGCCTAATCGCTTCGTCAAGGATGATCTTGTGCCCCTTGATATATGAGCTGATTTTTTTAAATATAGCTACCACGTCGTCACTGCAGGGAGGCAAACGAGATGCTTTCCCGGCAAGGTCCACAAGCTCTCTGCTATACATGAAAGTCGAATTGTTCCTCTCTCTGACCTCCCCGGTTTCGTAGTTGGAGGTCGCCTCAAATACGTTTCCAAACGTTTCGGCCTTTGTTTTTTCGTGGTGAGTGTTCCAACCTACTTCCCTGAAGCCAAGTGATCGCCTTCGAGCGGGATTTGTTGCCATGTCACCAAGTTTTCGTTGAGGCAAGAGAGGTTTTGTCTTTGTCTTTTCAATCTCCTGCACTCCATGGTCGTCGTAATAGGGTGACAAGGGCTTTATGCTATCAATGTCAATGTAAGAAATGGCTGACTTGGCCTTTTTCACGTCAACCTTTCGTTTCTCTATCACAGGCGGGTTTTCGACCAAATCGAAGAAAGTTTGCAGAGAAATGATCTCCGAATCGCTGCCCATATACTTGAAGAGGACGAGGGCGTCGGCGATGGAAATTTCAAACTCAAAGACTTTCAGTGCCTGAACGAGCTCATCAAAAGACAGGAAACCGTCTTTATTAACATCCATCTTCTGCCTTTGCTTTCTCACGTCGACTCCATTGTCGACGACGTAAGTGTGAAATCGTCTCAAGAGTCGTTTTGCCGCCAGGTGTTTGTCAATCGGGCTGTGGGATTGTTTTGGTTGTTGACTTTGTTTTCCCTTGCTGCTGTCATAGGAAAATGGCGTATGATTGACGCTTTCTGTGACGTTTTGATTGTAGTTTGCCTTCTCAGTCACCTTAACTGTCTTGGACGATGTTGAAGGCGCTGCTAAAATCTCTGTTGAGGGTGATTCTGTCGCAACTACTAACCCTCCTAACAGGCTATTCTCGTGCTTTATTCTCTCCTCTTCAACCTGCCTCCTTCTGGATTGACTGTCCTTCAGTAGAAACTCGATCTTCTCCTCCAGCGCTACAGAATACTCTGTTTGATTCTTTAGCCGAATTTCCAAATCTTTCACGACAGTTCGCTGTTCCTGAAGTGCAGCCTTAAGGCGATTAGCCTCTTCTTCCCCCCTATTGACTCTCTCAGCAATATTTTTCACACCATCGCAGGTCTTGGCACTGCTCTCACGAAAGCGCCCAATAACCTCCTCAATAAGTCCATGCATTATCCTCGCAGCGTCAGTTGAATTGTTACGCAGAGCATCAAGAGCTTGGCGCCGGATTGAGTCAAGAACTTTTGCATCCGTCAACATCGTTTGGAGGAAATCGTCATCATTTGTTTTTTCTGTTGTGCTGGCTGTGGAAGGGGGAGGGGGCTGTTGGTCTTGTTTTTGTTGCTGTTGAGCTTGAGGGGGTGGTGGGGCACGTCGATGTGGGAAATATGCTGGTGGGGGGTCTTCGTCTCTACCAATTTGCTGTCGCCTATCTTGTCGTTGCTTTTCCTGTTGATGGTGTTGCTGATGCTGTTGCTGATGATGTTGCTGATGCTGTTGCTGATGCTGTTGCTGATGCTGTTGCTGATGCTGTTGCTGATGCTGTTGCTGATGCTGCTGTTGCTGCTGTGTTTCTGTCTCTTGAGACAAAGACATGGAGAAAGATTTCTTTTGTACATGGCACTGCCTGCGATTCTGCTTTTGTTGACTCTGTTGACTCTGTTGATGTTTCGACCCTCCCATCCGCTCCCCTGGGCTCATCATCTTCTTCGGGGGAGGAGGCAGTGCTCCCTTCACCACATTCGGAGCGATGGGGCGGTTCTTTTTTGGTTCACGGAACTGTACCATTGGGATCATGGCCGCTGTCATGGAGCGCCCACGAGCGTCTTTCCAAGGCGCCCGGATGGGGCCAAATGACGACATTTAGGATTTTTATGATATGAATCAACAATGGCTGGATTATTATTAGGGATATATTTTATTTGAGAAAAACGGCCTCGCTTTGCTTCGCTGCTCCCGTTTTTCGTAGCACAGTAGCTTGCTTCAATCAGAATTGGTTAGATAATTTTAGATAGACTTGTCAAAGAGGGTTGTTGTATGCTTCTGATGAGCATTAATTTTCATCGTTGAAGCCGTGCATCTGCTCTTCTCTCCTCATTTCCAACAAATTCAAAAACCATGAAGAAGAAGCGTGCCCCTCTCTCTCCTAAAAACACCAACGGCGATAAAAAATACGTAGACTTGGAAAGTACACGGTTTCAGAAAACTTCTAATTTAATTGTCAACGTGAATGATGCAAACCGTGCCCCTAAGTCTATTGAACTTGCCATACGGGGGAGTTATGGCTTGCTGATCAGCAAGCCCAAGAGGTTTCAACACGACGAGTTCGGCAATAGAAATGATGAGAATGATGATGCATCTGTGAGGAGTTTGTCTTCGCTCCCTGCTTGGGCAGACAAAACAGATGTGGTTGTCCAGCAAGCTGCACTTAATCACCTCAGATTATTCCACAATCATTCCGCAGCCATAATAATTCAGCACGCCTACCGCAGCTGGACATCGAAGCAAATGTGCAAAGCGTGGGTTGATTTCAATAGCATGCATGCCGTAAATGAGCACAAAAGTGAATATGCGAGCAATCTCTTTCAGGCACGGTTGGCAGAGCGAGCCTACATTCGCTTGCAAAAACGGCAGCTAAAATTGTTTTTCAGTTGCTGGTCTGTCTATACCAAGAGTTTTAAGCGTATCCGAGAGAGGATTTTGGTCTGCTATTTTGCGAGTAAAATGAGCACAAAGATAGTGGGGTGGAGGAGAGTGGTCATGAGGCAGATGGCATTGAAAAGAGTAGTGTACTATCAGGAGAGATTAGTGAGGAGGAGACACTACAACTTGTGGTGGGGTCTGACTCTAATCAAGCGGAATATGCTTTGGTGCATGCGGAGAGCGTTGAACGCAATTAAGAACTACATGGCCGGCAACGTCAGCAAAAACCGAGACCGCTGGGAGTACATTGTCTATGGCTGTAAGCGGTGGATGTGCTCCTTGAGGATTCAAACATGGTATCGGTGCAGGAGCGTAAGGGCTTGGTATCTTCTCTATGTTAAGAGTGCGAAACGAGTGAAAGATGAGATAATAAGGAGACTAGGCGGTGAGGTGCGGAATGCGAGGGAGGCAATTGAGATCGACCGTCTGAGTAGAGAGAGAGCCATGATGAAAAAGATCAGTAGAAGGGCGGTCGGGGCGCTAAGGGAATACATTACTACGGACGAGGGAGAAGACGCCTTCAGTATCTATTGGAGAGTAGTGCGTAATCACAGAAGGGCTGAGTGGAAGAAGGAAAAGAGGTGAGCGAGCTAGCTAAAGCCAGGAAAGCGCTTCTTGCCATTCTGGATTCAGTTGAGGATAAGTACAAAATTCTGCGAATGGCGGCGCGTATGGTAGGCGTTACGGGGATGTGGACTCGCACAAGAGATTCTTTACCTCGTGTTTTGTGGGACGCATACTTCGACGTCGTTACTAATCCTGAGCTCACCGCCCCACTTTGCCTTTGACTCTTTTCGCTCGATTCGTCCTCGATGCAGAAAAATGAGACTGATGAAGAAAAGAACGACAAGTGTTGGAGGTGAATTAGAGCAGGTCGTAGAAGAGAAGTTCAATGACCTAAAACAATTATATAAAGATTTCGTCAAGACTGACTGGCGGCTGCCTGCGTACGAATGCTGTGAGGAAAGAATCACCTTTGAGGCGAGGAGGGTCAGTAGAGAGAATTTTAGACGAGAGCAGCCACCGTTGTTCGATTGCGAGAAGTGTAAGCAGCCATTTGTGTTTGACTATTTGCTGAGGAGACATAAGCTAATACTTGGAGAGAGTTGTGAGCCTGTCATTCCAAATCATTTGGAGTGGATCAAAGCTGATAAATTCAGCAAGGCAGCCATGCAAAGGGTAGTTGATGTGTTCTACAGCCATTTGGTTGTTGACAAGTTGAAGGGAAAGAGGGGTGCAGCTGAGGCTGTCGCGGCGTCAAGCGGAGGGACCGGAGCGTCAGGGGGAGTACTTGAGGGCGTGGACGCTGGGGAGAAGAAAAGAGCGACAACCGGTTGGGGCAAGATTAGGATGAACATCGGTGATGAGAACATGGTTAGCAGCGATACTAATGCCGGGAAAGCATTTGCAAGCGGAGTGAGCGGCTTGAAACTAAAACTTTTGGCAGCCAAGGCTAAAGATGAAGAGATGAATGAAGCACAGGAAGAAGAGGAGGAGGAGGAGGAGGTGATCGAATGGGTCGCTGCAATTGATCACCCACTCTACTCCAAATTTTTCAAAATGATTGATGTTGTCGGGGAAGCGAGCGTCATAAGTCGGATGGAAGGTATGAACTTTGACCCCAACATACTGAGTAAACCAGGAACCATGATTGGATTGGAAGGGACCCTCTACGAAAACAAGGAGGTGCCCAAGAAGTTGGTTGAACAATATGGTGGATATGGCCCTGATCACACAGGACAAAATCCTGATTATGAAGATGAGGAGGAGGAGGAGGAGGAGGAGGAGGAGGAGGAGGAGGATGGCGATGAAGAAGGAGAAGGAGAAGGAGTGGTAGAGGTAGACTTGGGTGCAAGAGCAGAAAAATGGGAAAAGGACGAAAATGGCCGTATAGTGCAGGTTCGGAAACAAGAATTTGCCGACATTGTTCGGAACAAGAAAGCTTTTGAAAAGGTAAAAGTGTACGAAGATTGATTAGAGGCGCGATTTTTTTCCCCAAAACGAGCTTTTGTATCAACACAATCATTAGAAACAGAAAAACCTACAACGCGCCCAGCTTCTTTTTCTACTATTTACTAAACTTTTGCTGGCGAGATCTTTAATTGTCTCGATTTTGCGGTTGTACCCTCGTTAGCTTGCTCACCCATGCGATGAGAACGTTCCCTTGTAGATCCACGCCGTGTGCTTTGAGGGTGCGTTGTTGCAGTCGTAGCCGCCAAAATACACAGTATCGGGCTCCTCAGCAAACGGGGACTGGCAGAAAGTGCGGACGGCCGTGAGCACGGGCTGCGTTTGGCTAGGTGAGGCGCGAGGCCCGCCCACTTCCATGACCTCGTACGCTCCGGGGCCTTTCCGGATGACAACCCCCCCACCCGCCCAATAGCCATAGTGAGGCTTTGTTTGGCCGGGGTCCAGTGGAAGCTGCGCCATGGCCTGCCTTGTCAAAACCATCTCGAACCCGGCCAAGTTTAATGACGTCGAGCCGATCCGCACTTCATTCATGTTGTTGTACGCCGCCAGGACGTAATGGATATCAGTCTGTTTCGTGTACTCTTTCGCCAGGGATTGGATAGAGCACTCTTCCACAATGTCGCCCTGCGGGTCGCCTTCCTGGGTGAAGTCCGCAGAATGTACCCCACAGACTGACCATTGGGTGTCCAGCAGAACAAGAGGGAACTGCCCGTTCCACTCAATGAAGGCACGGCGGTCATGCCTCTCAACCCCCCGACAGCATCTTTTAGCTCGCCGTCTTTAGAGCGCATTTTGGTCACGTCCAAGACTACCTTCCACACCGGTTTCTGGCCGTCGACCCTTCGTAGGATCCAGGCGCCGCTGGACAAATACAGTCTCCCACCCGACACAACCAATGCAAGCGGTCGTATTTGCAGTGCACGAGGGTTCCCGACCAGCGACAAGTCTAACTTCTCTGAGGCCTTGTCCCACACCACGTGCCCGGGGTTCTTGCTGCTAGGGTCGTAGCACCCGGACATCACCCCCGAGTAGTCATGTAACGCAAACAAGCGTTCGACGCCGGTGACGCTGTCGCGGTAGACTGTGCATGCGCGTGCCACGCTCTCCCCTCTGAAATCTTTGGGAACACTGTACCTGACCTCGTGCCATGCATGCTGCGCTCCCGGTGCGCTCTTGTTCTTGTCGTCCCGGAAAAGCATGAAGTTGCCTCGTGCCGCCAATCCATACATTGCCACCAGCTGCTGCACCGGCGGATTCAACACCTGGCCCTTGTAGTCTCGAGTCCACGTGATGGTTTTCAGGCACGAGATACGAGTGGCGAATCTTGACGAGTGTTGGCCTTGCATGTCCACCACCCACTTGCCTCCCGCGCGGTCGAGGCGAGCGATGCAGGGCTGAATACGATCAAACTGTTTCTTCACGAAGGCGGGGCTCATCCACATACCAAAGGAAGCAAACAGCTGCCCACCGTACGCCTCGATGTGCATGGTCTCGGTGCCTGTCATCTTTTTCTCATCCGTGCCCATCGCGCGGGCGCCGAACAGCAGGGATGGCTGCCACTCCACACGGTGGCCGGAGAACAGGGAGGGCGCATAGGAAGAGGGGAGGTTCTGCAATACGGGCAGGGGCTGTTTCAGTTCCACCTGCCGCTGTTGTTGGCACAACGTGCCGTGGCTTCCGTTTAGCCGGCACCCTTTACAACAGAAACCGTGGCCCTGTGTGGTGTGTGCGTAGAACTTGCAGTCCTGGCGCTGACAGTTGACCCGTTCCTTCTGTTCAGCAGGCTGGCTGGCTGGCTGATTGGTTGGTTGGTCGGTTGGATGGTTGGTTGGCAGGGCTTGAACCTTTTGGATGCTTCTGTTCCGTAGTGCCCTTGCTCTGCCGCTGCTTCTGGCACAACAAGCCGTGACTCCCGTTGCTCTTGCACGCCGCGCAACAGAATCCGTGGCTCTGCTTGGTGTGTGCGTAGAACTCGCAGCTTTGGCGCTGACAGTTGGCTCGTTCCTTCTGGGGTTCACCTTTTGGCTCCTTCTGGTCTTTGGTGTTGTCAATTCTCGAGCACTCGGCGCCCATATTATGTCGTCTGTTGGTTGTTGTCGGTTGTTGAGGATGGGGGGGTAAAGAACGAATCTTTGAAGTTGGACTGAACTTTGATCGGCCTAAATTCTAACACCACCTCTTTTGCAGTGAGTTTCTCCGGTAAACTGTAAACTAGGCACAATTTGGTTATTGATGGACAGTTCCCTCTTTCATGCAAAGCGTAAACATGAGAAGGAATGCAGCTTGCACAATTCTGCGAGTCCATGCAGGCTCAGAAATTGTGGCAATTGCTATAGCAGTGTGGGTGTACAGTCAATTGAGCGACAGAAATCACGGCGGCTCGTTTACGATGATTACTGCTAGCAGTTCCGTACAATTTTTCGCAAATTCCGCTCTGTTCTGGAGAAAGGGGGAAGATGTTTACTTACCCATTGTCTTCAGGTCCATATCCTTAGCTAATGTGGGGGTGGCAATTGTAAGTTAGCGCACTGCGAATGCTGTAAATTTGTTGCTACAATTATACGCATCGACTAATGGATTCATTCGCAGGGCGTTATCTTTGTGCTTATGAGGGAAAAAGCCACCGGAAGTATTTTTTTGGGAGAATTGGCTCTTGCTTTTCTCGCCCTTTTCCGGTTGTGCTGCTACGTGGTCGTTCACAAATTGCAAAATAATGATTTATTTGGTGAGGGAATGAGCGCAACAGGTGGAGGGCAACAGCAGTGGACAGTCATGGAACGAAGCACAGACATCCAGCAGCACCACCACCATAACAGCAACTTCAATGCTGAGTATCATCCACAAGCAAGTGATCACCAGATTGCCGCGGCAGAACAACAAACAGAAATCCAAGCTGCGGCAATTGAACTTCAGCTCCAGCGAATCGAGGACAGAGAATTAGAAATGTTAGAAGGACAGCGTCACCACGCCACAATGGTAGAACAAGAGCAACAGAGCAGGGAGCTCCCAAGGGCGGAAACAACAAAGGAAAAGTTGAGAAGAATTCGATTGAAACGAAAAGTTAAGGCTGAGTTTGTTGGACCCACACCAAAAGACGGCAAAGCTGTCGTAGGAGAGTCGAAGAACTGCTCAATCTGCTTGGAAGTTTTGGCCAAGAATGCTGGGCATGAAAACAGAGCTCTCGAATGCGGACATGTGTTTCATCGCGTTTGTGTCGGGAAATGGATGGAAACCTCAAGACTGTGTCCGGAATGTAGATACCCTTTTGTTGTAGATAGTTAGTTTACTAGTTTACTTAAAAAAACGCTGAGAACTTTAGATTGTTAGATAACACACACGCCTGTAGACTCTTTGCCAAGTTCTGGAAAGAAATGCAAGACCAAGTCAACCTTGCCCCTGAAGAACACGTCTCTAAGATCCTATCATCCTCAGCCGATAAAGCAGGCAATGGACAGATTTATGACT
>Ga0115555_1000200_pt1 | contig 39438 bp, 24 predicted proteins | sample COGITO_mtgs_1104_2_FD_87285 | JGI IMG/M metagenome (GOLD analysis project Ga0115555, IMG submission 87285) | Pelagic marine microbial communities from North Sea - COGITO_mtgs_110407 | ecosystem: Environmental > Aquatic > Marine > Epipelagic | place: Germany:Helgoland, sampling site Kabeltonne... | reverse complement strand
GTTTAGCACGTAGTTAGATCTCGAGGATGTAGCTACATACGCTTCCAGGAAGTCCCAGAAATGAAGATTGACTTCCTGGAAAAGAGGAAGGGGTAAAGAGCCACCTGGGGATATGCGTGTGCTTGACCTTGAGCCATCGATATTTGTATTGGATGGTGTTTTCGGTGCTGTCACAGCTGGTGAGGTAGGTGTGGTAGGTGTGGTAGGTGTGGTAGGTGTGGTAGGTGTAGTAGGCGCGGTTGGATTGGTTGGTGTAGATGGTGTGGTGGGATTTGAGGGTGTAAAGGGTGTGGTCTGTGCACCTGGCATGGCTGGTATACTCGGCATTGTCTGTATCTCTTCCTCTGGGCTTAACGCAAAAAAAAGATCCATGTCAAGGGTAAAACCGAGAACAACTACAACAGCGGCAACAAGCATGAACGGGTGAGTATTCGTGACCCGCATGGTGTTTTTTTTTGACAAGAGTGCCGGTTCTTTCTGTTGAATTCAAACGAATTAATCAATTTAGATCGTCTTGTAGCATGGGTTATGCAGGCAAGTAAATAAAAAATGATAAGGGACGGCTTACTGGTATGCAAAAGCTTTTAAATTTTTTTTGTGTTGATTTTTTTTCACTACCTTCGAAATATGAGTTTAGTGGTTCTTTTCAGTCGAGTTGCGTGTGTGTTCTTGAGTTTTGGGCTTAGATGTGATGCGGCTGGTAGAAGATATGAAATCAAGCATGGGATCCTCAAGGATCAGAATAGTGTTATTGGGAACTTCACAAGCCAACTTCAGTCGTTCATCGACAGCAACTACGACCCTATTAGTAATTCTGAGCTGTCCGTAGCGACGCAAGTAAACGGGACGGGCCTAAGATACCTCGAAATTGAGGGAGAATATAAAGCTGATGTTTCTCTCTCATTACCTTCCATGTTTGTTCTAACGCTCAAAGGATCACTCTCACCCGCCGCAAATTTGTCAATGGTGGGTACGCCTAGATTTGCTGCAATGGTGCAGCTGAACAACACCCGCTTTTCTGCCGTCATTGGTGGGACATATGATGCCTCGTCTTTGCCAAAAACATCTGATGACAATGAATCCCGGGGTGGTTACATGGCCCTTTCAATTACTGGCGGAGCCTACAATGCCATTCGATCTGTTCGGGCGATGGCGAATAATAGTGACTCAATCATTGCCATAAATCAATCGCCCCACGGGGAGGTCGCCGACTGTGTTGTTGGTGGGGACGATGGTGATCTTGGCCTTCTCCAAACCCGCTGCATCTGGACTCTTGCTACGTCACAGGCCCTAGTGCATGACAACCATGTGAAATATTGCGCTTTTCATGCACTTGATTTCGACGCGTTTACGTCCAATTCAGCTGCTTACAACAATTTTTGCGAACAAAATGGTCAAGAAGGGATATTTTTGGAAGAATCGGCGGAACAAAATGTTTTGGTCAATAACACTTGCCAGAACAATGAGAATGGTATCGGTGTTTATTCAAATGCGGTCGGGCCAGTCGCTAACAATTTTGTGCTAAACAATGTGCTGGTTAACAACCGTCGAAATGGATTGACTGCTGGTGGCTTGGGAGATACAGAGGCGAAAATTAGCCTTCAGAATATATTTGCCTCGAATCATATTGCCGGTAATGCGTGGGACAGGTCCGATACCCCTTGGGGACCAGCTCCAAAATCTCAGGTCAATCCGGCGCATGGCGCCACAAGCGGCGATTTTTGGTCCGACAACACCATAATTGGCGACAATAGATATGAGGAGGGGAATATACCAGAAAATGCTTCGTTACTTGTGATATTTGAACCGGAGCAAGAAGAATCCGAGAGAGAGACGGACAGACACGATCAAGGAGCAATGTTGGTAGGTTAAGCGATAATATATATATTTTTGTGCGTTTTTGCCTACGTTTTATTTTATTTTTTACGTGCCAGGCGGCACGTACTTGTTGGTCCCAAATTTATTCACAAGAGCAGAGAACTGGTCGAAGTTATTCAAGGGGACATTCTCGATCGGTATATCGTCTGCTTCGACTGTAACATCCCATTGCTGCAGATTTGCGTATCCTCTGATTAGAAGATCACTGTAAACTTGCAAACTCTTGACTGAGAAGAAAAATTCGCAAAATTTGTCGGCATTCTCTGATATCTTCTGAGCTAGATCATCATTCTACGGCAATGCGAAACAGTTTTATGTGGGGTGAAAAAGGGTTAATACTGAGAAATCTAAATGGGAAAGTCTAATAATAAGTGGAATGGAGTAAAAATTGCGGTTGAGTTCATTTGGGGGTGGTCCTTTCTCTCCTTACCTCCTTCAACCACTTCACCAAGGCGGCTAAATTGCTCCATTGCTTGTCGACGGGGACTGTGTGCACCCAGAATTCGATGTAACGCGTAAACCATTCCTGCCCACTCCAGACCTCCCCTCTAGGTTCGCTCCCAGTTCGCATATAGGTTGGCACGATTTGCTGGAGTACCACATTTTTCATTGCCAACAAAGATCTCAAGCGGTTCGCCCAGCCGCTGTTCCCTTCGCTGTAAATGATGTACTTATAAGACTCTTGGTCTGCCAAGGAAATATATGGTGCATCAATGCCGACGTCGATGTACTTTTTAGACGGGTCACAATTTTTAAATACGTCCACGAGCCTTGCACGGGCACAATTTTTGGGAAGGTGGGATAGTTTCTCGGAGTTTTCAGGGGTTTCAGGCACGAATTTGCCAAGGCCATCAACATTCCAGACGCAGAGTCTCCCGCTGCCTCCCCCCCTGAATATCCCAATCTCTTTCCGTTGCTCCCAGGGAAATTTGTCACGCCATGCTCTAGTCTTGACCAACAAGTCGTCGCTGCTTTTTTGAATGGTTTCGGGCATGTTGTGCTCGCCCACAGGAATTGCAAGAGTGCCGCTGTCCTTACCGCCCCAGACGAGGTGAAAACCAATTCCCTTGGTCGCCTCCCAACTCATGTCAGCGTAACACAGATGAGACTCGAAGTCTGGGCAGTCACCGACTGCGGCGCATCGTTTAACGTAGTCATCAAAATAACTGACAGTGTACAACTTGCGCTTGTTCATGAAAGGGATAGCTTTCATGTGCTGGGAGAACTTCACGTACAATTTCTGGTCCTTGATCTTAATCCGCACGGGGTTCTGGCACCCCCCCCTCGAATTGTCAAAAAACTCTGGTGGGTGATCGTAGAGAAGACTGGATGCGCCAACTTGTGAGTAAAGAGAGACAATGCTAGAAAAAGACCAAATTCGATCTCACCTCTTTGGAATGCCACGTTCTGCCCATGGAGCGAGCATCTCTTCAACGTGAGCCCTGTGGTACTCCTCGATCGTTCCCGATGGCTCCCAAGTTTTTATTGATGTGGGCACACGTAGAGTCACAGGCTCAGCAAACTCAGAAGGCGGCAAAAAAGATGGGTCGTCGCACACTCTTTCGATCGAGTTCCCCTCAGTCAAGACGAAATCGATCTGCTCGTGGAGGGTTTTGAGGTGTATACCGCCCGAGGGAATCGAAACCGATGGTGTTGTTCCTGGGGTTGTTGTTCCTGGAGTTGCTGTTCCTGATGTTGAAGTTCCTGAAGTTGTTGTTCCTGGAGTTGCTATAACAGGAGAGGTTGTTTCACCAGATGATGCACCGGCCATGGCATTCTGTAGCGCCAATTCTGCTTCGGAAAGCAGCAGCTCGGCTTTGTTTTGCGAATCCAAAAGTATCTGCTCTGAGTTTGCAAGAGCATTATCGCCTTGAGTTTTAGTGATAACTTTTTGGTGTATCTCGACTGGTTCGCCGTCCTCTTGACCGATACACATCAAAACAAACAGAATCGCAGCTGCGACAAGCAGGTACTGCTGATTTGCATTGGCCATCTTAAAGGCGAGAGGCTAGAATGAATTTATAATCTCCGTTTTTCAGAGATCCTGGGATTCAAATGAAAGGAATGGTGTGGGAATGTGATACGTGTGACGTGGATTGGTCAGGAAGAGTTTGTTTTTTTTAATTTATCAAAGGAATTCACGATAATTCATCTCTTTTGTGGTTACAAAGGGAATCGAGGAAGGCCGCACCAAGTCATGCACTGTACGTATAGAGTATGATTGTGTACATCATTTTGTTTGTTTTTCACCAGACGTACATAGAGTGACACAGTATTACTATTCCTAGATTCTATGAGAGCGCCATTGTCGTGGATCACCGTGCTTGTCCTTGCTATTGTTCTCCTCTTTAGCCTGGATGTGAACCTTTTTGCAGAAGTCATTAATGGATCTCAAATTGGGGGGGGGGAGCATGATATCGTTGGGAGTGATGAAGTGAGAGATGATGAAAAATCGCTTTCGATTGCATCAGCAGAACAGGAAGTAAAACAGCAACAGCAACAGCTACAGCACACACAGCTACAGCTTGATTTGGAGGCAGAGAAATTACGGCTAGAGAACGAACTCACCATTGCAAAGGCAGAGAAGGCAGAAATGGAAAGGGAAGAAGAACGATTGGAAAAGGAACGATTTGAAAAGGAACGATTGGAAAAGGAACGATTGGAAAAGGAGGAAGAAAGCGGAAATCAATCATTGGTAGACAATGACTTTCCAAAACCCCCCTTCAGTTCTCTTTCAGATATGTTTATTGCCATGAACAGCCCTGCAAATAAGCTCAAATACGTCCTGTGCAAAAATATGAAATTTACTATGAATGGGAAAGTCATTACAACGCGTGACTATGCGCACCTCATTGACCGGAACAATGTTGGCAATATCAATGACGTTGATATTCTAGTCAGCTCCACGGCAGATTTCGAAGAGGTGACAGGAGCTAAGAGAAAGCCGGTGACTCCTACCGGGTCCCATTATGCTATATTCATAGGAAGCATCGAGGTTATTTTCGATCTTCATTATGTTGGGGATAATTTTGTGGATGAAGTCTGGGAGCGCGATATTGTTGAACATGGAATAGTTGAGGAAACAGGTGTTATGGTCCCAAGCACGAGAGATGAAATGTTTTTGACGCTTTATCATATGCTGGTACGTAAGTCAGACCCGCTACAAAGTGAGTACTTGCCAAGGGTGAAAGAGTTGATAGAGAAAGATGGGACTGATGGTACGATTGCAGATCTTGAATCGGAAGAAAAAATGATGAATCTCCTCAAATCGTACTTTAGCACGCACTCGTACAGTTTTAAGCGCCCGTTAGATCCCAATGTTGGCTTTCACCCGCCTGTTTAGGAAAATTATGTTGCTAAAAGTAGGAAGTGAGAAATGGTTGATGGCTTTGGCTTCACTGGAAGAAGAAATTAAATTAAGAAGAAAAAATAATTTGTCGTTGCAAATGTACTCGCAATTCAGCATAATATTTTACATTAGTCATCGGTCTGCATCATGATGGCCACCGCACCAAGGATCCACTTACTGGTGGGCTCTTCTGTTCTTAGAGTCGCCAAGAACACATAAGTGGGACCCCTGAACGTGGTGTGATAGACAGGGCATTCGAAGATGTCCTCCTTCCCTCGCAAGTAGCCAACTGGACTTGGCTCCCACTCGGGTTGGATCTCTACAGCCTTGACGTACAATGCCGGCATAGGGGGAATAAGTTCCTTTAACCGGCTCTCGGCCAGGGATCCCTGACAAGTCGTCCCAGTGACCTCAAATGGATCCCCTGCATCGTCACCACGTGGCCACCTGGCTCCCTCCAAGTAAAATCCGTGGGCGTACGTCCCATCGATAGCGTATTCATCAATATCGTTGGCATCCCAGTAGGTTGTGACATGCGTCTCCGTGGTCATCTTGTCTAGTGGCTTTCCAAGTTTCCTCGCAGTAACCTGCTGCACAGCCGTTAAGTAACTGCTCGGGTTGAACAGTCCAGGCAGCCAAATACTTTTGGGTGTAGTAAGCTCCTCGCACCAGCTATTCAGCTGATCGATCCTCAACAACATGTCGTTGAACTCGGCTTGCAAATTCTTCTGGCTGAACCAGGCCTTCTTCTCCCAGGTGCACTTGCTGAAGGGGTTCCTTCCTGGCCACTGGTTGATCCCTATGGCTGTAATCAGGTCTTCAATCTGCTGACTCATGTTGAGCTGTCCCTTCAAGGCCTTGTCAAGGTCGCTTAGTGTCTTCCTGATTTCCCCGATCAATACGTTCATCCTTCCGCACTCCTGGCACGCCACGACAATGAAGGGCCCACTCTCTCCAGCTAGCAGCGGCTTGGCCTTCAAGTTTAACTCAACCATTCCGAACTCTTCCGGCAACCTCTCGTTCAAATTCTCCATGGTATCCTTCACAACGTCACCGGCTCCGCCACCTGCTCCGCCAGAACCTCCGCTCATAGCCGCGATCTTGAAGAAAAGATTGTGAGTGTTGCTTGTCAAATATCCAATCTCTGCATTCGGGTGCAATCCGAAAAGAACGGGGCTCTCAGGAGGCATGGCACTTTCTGTGTAAGTGATATAGCCATCGTAGTCCAATGCCTCAGGATTCGGACTCTTGAATCCTGGAGCAAACTCCATTCCCGTGAGCAATCCAGGGTCCTGATACACCTTCAGGTACGTGTTGCATGTCCGCCTGTCCCAAGCATCCGTAATGTGTCCTCCATACATGATCTCCCCGAAAATGTACCTGAGATCATCCCAAGGGGTCGTTTCGTTGTTGTTGAGGTATGACACCAACACGTTACTGCAAATGATAAGATCGCCAACATTGAACGAGTACTTCCTGCTCCATCCCTGCTGTCCGAATTTCTTCCTTCCGCAGACAACGGCATGGAACCAGCACAAACTGAACAGGCAAGACTTGACCGCATCGGACTTGTCACAAGAGTCCAGCTTCGCCTGGTCGAAATTGTCCCAGGCGCGAATGAGGTTACTCTGGATGTCACTGGGTGCTTCGTTTGCCACCTTCACACAACTCTGCATAAGACTCTCGGGCATGTTCTTCCAATTGGGCATTGGAGGAGGTTCGGCAGAAATAAAGCACCTGAAGTTCTCGTGAGCATCTTCACTAACAACCTCAAGGAGCCTCTCGAGTTTGGGCACCCAGGTAGACATCAAGTGACAGTTCTGGAGCATGACCCAGCCTCCCTCTTTGGCGAACCTGGTCACGACGCTCTCTGCAACGGGCTCCTGTCCCTGTCCCATACTGATGTTCATGAAGCTCTTGTTTTCCTCGCTGACCCCCATGCTCTTGCCTAGGTTCTCAACCCATGGTGTAGGGTCTACACCAGCAAACAGCACAAAGAACACAGGAGTATCTGAGCTAGTCTCACTGTAGGTAGACGCCATGTCAAATGGCTTTTGCACAATGTAATCTTTGCCCATCGTCTGTCCGATGAAGTCGGTCAAAGCGGTTGATACCCTGTCCGGCCTCAAAGCCCTCAACAGAATCAGCTTCTCAAATCCACTCAGTCCCTTCTCGTAGTCTCCTGGCAACTTGCAGGCCTCAGCCTTGGCCTCCTCAAACCATGCGTTCCAATCGTCACTATCACTCTGCATATTGTCTCCAAGGCCCTTGAATGCCGCCATACCCTCGAGGGCTTTGATCTTAGGCCAAATGGTCTCCGGCATCCACTCATGGAGCGGCCCCATGTTGCCTGGATCATTACTAATGTTCCCCATGACCAGATAGTTGACATCCTCCTCCTTCATCTTTCCATCGTTAACCATGATCTTCAATGCCAACATTGTCGCGACGGTCAGCTTGTCCACCTCGAAGAGACCCCGCCTCACATAATTGAAAGTTGTCAGAGTGATGCTATCAAGCAAAACAACGCATCTTGCCGCAAGCTCCTCGTCAGTTTTCTCTTTCTTCACGGGCTGCTCCCCATCCTCCAAGTCCTCGTCATCCTCCTCGACCTTCTCGGCAACACTGTCGATGCCACGGAAGAAAACCTTTTTGAAAGCGGCCAAGGAATATATGTAATAGGTGTGAATCTTGACCAAATCGTTCATCAAGAAAAAGAGAAGTGAACTCCTGTTCGCGACTCCCCTATACTTCTCCCTGGTAATCTTGATGCTCTCCTGTGTTATCTTCGCTTCCACCTGTTTCTCGGCAATTTCTTCACTGATCTTCTTGGTATCTTCAAGACCCTCAATAAGTGCCACATCCTCGGTAATATCTCCCTCGGCGGCAGCCAAGGAAGACAGAATCGAGTCCTCAAGCTCCTTGATCTTGATAGTAAAGCCATTCTGCTGCTTCACAAGCTCTTCACTGAGCATGGCAAGATCGTTCCTCTCCTTCTCGACGACCAAGTCGAGCAACTGATCTTCCAGACCTTGGATAGTGACGGTGAAATTTACTAACGTGGTCTCAGCTTGGATCTCGGGGGGGTAATGGGGGTTGCTCAACTTGGTGTGCAAGTAAAGCTTGAAATCAGGGTGGAAGTCACACTCCTTGTCTCCAACCTTAATGAAAAACTTACTTCCCCGCTTAATGGTAGCCCTCTGGATCACCGGATTCAGAACAGCCTCGAGAGTTTCTCCCAAGTTCTCGATCAAAAGAGTCGTCCCTCTGTCTAGTGCCAGCTCAAGCTTCCTAATTAAGTCCTTCTGGCCCAAGCGTACAACTTGAAGGTTGCGGTCAGCTCCTCCCTCCTTGTTTCGTATCCAATTGATACCCTGCAGCTGAGGGTCGATGAGCAACGGCCACCTACTGCTATTCTCTACGATACTACCGTTCTCCATGCTGACTACATCAGCAGGAAGGCCATCTGCGTTCCATCCGGCAACCTGGGCAGGAGTTGTGAGAATCTTCAAGGGGTTGCTGCCGGCGCTCATAGGCACCACGCCGTCCTCTCCCGCAGCGGCCTGGAACTCCTTCTGTAGGAAAGGGTAAAAGCTCTCGTCCATCAACTTGACCCTAAAGGGCTTAGTGAAAGGGCCAATGTAAGAAATGAAAGCGCTAGCCAACAACACATCACCCATCAACAAAGTTGCATCCTCCCTCATCTTCACAACGTTGATTGCCCAGCGCTCATTCTCACTTGCTAACGCTGATGTCAATCGTGTTGCAAGTCCCAACTTCATTTGACCCTTGTTCACACTATCCTCGGCTGCTTGCTTCGTTTCGTTGGCATCTTTGAGCTCGGCTTCCAAGGCTGCAAGTTTCTCTTGCAGCGTCCTGACCTTCTCGTTTACCTCGCTCAACCTCGTTGTGGCAGCGGCAAGAGTCTCATTCGCCTCCTTCAGGGCTTTCTTCTTCGGTTCAACGGTGGTAACAATGTTGTAGTACGTAACTATATTTATCACAAAGCTACACAATCCGGCAGCAGCCTGATTCTTGCCCTTGATAATCTCGGGATCAAAGTGCTCAAGAGCAAGATAAGGTTCCGTCTCCTTGAAATTGATTTTATTAATGGTTCCATCGTCAATCAGTGGTTTCAGCCCCTTCAGAGCCTCCAGGTAAGCCTTGATGTCACCCATACACTGCTTCTTGGCGGCTCCCCAGTCCCTGTCCTTCACTTTGCCATTCTTCTGCACGGTGACGGATGGCAGCACGTTGGCCAACAGACACATGGTGGCAGCGAATATATCGTCGACTCCGGGGGGCGGTTTTTGCATACCCTTGCAGGCTTGCAAATCCTTGACATCCAAACTGTCCAAAGCAGCCATGGCGTTCTCCACAGCTGGCAGGGCCTTCTCAAGATCCTCCTGGGTGCTTTTCTGCTTTTTCTCGACCTCCTCCTGGATGATGGCTACCTCGTTGGCCTCTATCTCGGCCTTCCCAGTCTCGTAGTCAACAGTCTCCTTCTCCTTCCCGACTACCTCAGCCTTGGCCTCGGCAGTCTCCTTCTTTATACCCGCATCCTCCAACATGACCCTCAAATCTTCCTCCAACTTGGCGACACCCTCACTGGTATCCTTAAGCTTTAGCAATCCATTATCCAACCTGGTGATGCTTGCAGACGCTTCGGCCCTTTTTCTTTCAAGCAATTCGTTGTAAAGCTTCAGGAGCTCCAAAAAGGACTTAGGAGTGGTGTAGACATACCTCCTCTCAACCCGCTTGAATTCGTGGGTCATTTTGTTCACAGCTTCAAACGAAAAGGGGAGGAACTTTTCGATCGCTTCCCTGACCTTGCCCCTAGTAGCTCCTTTCTCTCCGGTGTGAAGGTTGTCTCCAAGGTCGAGTCCTTGAAGGAACCTTTGCCCGACACTGAAGAGGGCCTCCTTGGGCCAGGGCTGGAACCAATCGATAACTGTACAATTTACAAGAGCAGGGAACTTTCTAGCACGCTCCCTGAAGTCATCGCCAACTGGACTGAAAGCTAGACAAACGTGCAAGTTCTTGCGAATCTCCCCGATGAAAAACTCCCAGCAGGTCTTCTTCTCAGGGACCAAGCCAGCGGCCTTGACACGGTTGGTAACCGCATTCACGATGTTGTCGATTTCTTCTCCAGCAAACAAATCGGGGATATTTCCACTCGCCAGCAAGTCATTGATATAGATCAAAAACCGCTCATTGACAATCTGACTGTCAGTCAGCAAGAACATCACTCCTTGCTCTTTCAGCCCAGCTTTGTTGTACATGAGCTTCAAGTCCTCCTTCAAATCGTTCACTCCGTAAGTTCCACTAATGACAATCTGCATGACATCATAGTCACAGATGAAAGCTGCAAGCCTGCTGAGACTCTGCTTTCCGCTGCCACCGACACCGACAAGCAAAGCGTGGCCGCCTTCATTCAGCACAATGCGCACAATCCTTGCGACATGCTTCATAGCGTCAGCAAAGAGCACAAGATCCATGTTGGCGTTGCTCTCATTGTACTCAGCTAGTGCACCCTCCAGGACCTCTCCCATGGCAGGCAAGGTCAAAACCTGGTCGTAAACTTTGTCTTGGATTCCTTCCGCAAAGTGGCAGAAGACAAGAGGATCTGCGTTGCCCTCGCCAGCGTAGAACTTGGCAATATTCAGACTAGGGAAATTCTTCTTGCAGTGCTTCTGAGCAAGCCCATTGAACTTAGCCAGATCTTCCGGACTCACAAGACGATCACCGTACACTCTTTCACTCTCGTGGAGCCAGAGCATCTGTATTTTCTCTGCGCTGTCGAACTGCTCAGCGGCAGAAACTAGCAACCCCATAAAGACATTACTAATGTGTCGAATGTTGAACTCATAGTGGAAGTTCGCGGCCGTCTTGCGGAAAGTGCTCGCTACATCGCTGTGTAGGCCCATAGCAGCCTTGATTATGCCGTTGGCCTGTTTCTTCACGTCGTCCTCGAAGTTCCGCAGGTGGCCGTCCAAGAAAGTCTGATAGATGGTGAGAAGACTAGTGGGTCCGGGGAGACCGATAGCAAATACGGCAAACAATCTCTGCAAACGGGGGTTAACGACGAAACTTCCCGCCGTTGGGTTCAAGCAACTGACCACTTGGGTCTTGCTGATATTCTTGAGGGTCATTTTTGTAAGCTCGTAACAGTGCTCGTACTCCATGTGCTGCCTCAGGTGCTCGATGGCGCTCTGGGTATTGTAGTTGTCAACCTCTGGGAGGTTAATGTCATCAACGAAGTAGATGAGCTTGGCCATGCCAATGGGCCCATAGTTGCTCCCCGTCTTTTTCTCGAGAGGAATCGCCATATTGTTGGCCATAGCGCCACTCGTAGTGTAATAGTTGAAGTTAATTGTGGCAAAGGCTTTCTCCAGGGGATCGAAAGTGTTGAGCATCCCGTTGATGAGCTGTGTCTTCCCAGTTCCAGCTGGTCCACTCAACATGACTGGCTTGCGCATGTCGACCAAAAGATTCATCCAGTAGGTCACACTCGCGGTCTCGCTGGTGGGGACGGTGACCTGGGTCATGGCCATCTTGTCGCTGTAAAAGTCAACATCATAGAAGTATTTGGAGCATGCCTTCCACTCGTCAAACTGGTTAGTCTCAGGGTCAAGCCAATAGTCAAACACGGTCCCCCTACTCTGGAACTTGACCTGCTTCCACTCGCCACGCCACCAATCAGAAAACATCTTCCTGTAATCCGTACCATCGTCAGCCAGAGTCAAGCAGCTGCCCAATGCCCAAACAGTGCAGTAGACAAAGACAGTTTCGAGTGCCTCGGGAGACTCCGTGTTCTTCTCGTTGAGGACACCATCAAGCATCCACAGCAGCACTTGCACACGGTTCACATCTTCTGTGGGAACAACAGCCTCCGTGTTGATGAGGAGCCAGAGGAGAGTGTCAGATATGTAGAAGTCAAAGAGCTGACGGAACTTATTGAGGATCTCGTCGCTGTAGTTTTTCGTCTTAATCCAGCTGTTAATTAGGGATCGCCACTGCGTACCGTCGTCTGTACTTATGTAGAGGATACCAGCTCGGCTCACTGTCGCAGGGGTAGCATGCTTCAAGTCGCGGATCTCAAAGACCAACTTCATGTGGGGCAAAAGCGGGATGCGCTCATTACTCGCAAGGGTCAACATCCTGTTGTCGTCCATCACAGAGTTCATGGACTCAATCCAGTTAGCATCTAAGTCGCCATCAAGCATGACCCACTTTGGCTTCTCGTCTGGGATCCCACTCAGCTCACGCATGATATTACTGAGAAGACCATCCTTCCATTCACGGGTGGCCAAAGAAATGTAACCGTAAAGCTCCTCAGTCTTGACGGCCTTGGGGCTGAGGTCAACGACACGTGTGGGCATATCAGGGTCGCGCAGGTTCCTCGCCTGTTGCAATGTCCGCCAGCACTGACTCTTACCGGCACCGGCAGGTCCCATCAAAAAGACGCAGTGGCGAATCTGGAGCAGCTCCTCAGTCTGCACGACCTTCAACCTAAAGATATCGTCAGGGTCGTTTCCAAGCTTTTCGCAAGCTGTGCACACGTGCGTCTCGAAATTCTCGTCCAGCTTTCGGGGAGGGTCGATTCCGGGGAAGAGATCACCTAGCAGACCAAAGAACACAACCTCATCCTCCCTAACAATCTTTGGAATGTTAAAGTCACGAAGAGCGCGCATCAGGAGCGCATCCTCGGGAAGGTCAGGCTCGGCACGCTTGAAACTACCGGCAACGACGAGCACAGACTTAATCGCCCTCAAACCCCAATCATAGTGGAGCTGGGCAGACAGAAGTGCTTTCAACAAACTGTAAAGGCAGAAAAACTTGGAGGCAAGAGCCTTGGCTGTCACGAAACCTTCAGCCATGAGCATATTCTCGCAAATCAACACCAAGTCAGGTACCATTACAGTCATGGGGCGGAAGAGGGCCTTCAAACCCTCAGGAAGCTCGCTTCGACCCAAATAACCAGGGTTCATGGTGATGTAGGCACCACAAGTGGGGTCCAAGGTGACCTCGTCACCTTCAACCCGAATTCTCACTTGATTGCTGGCAATTCCGTCGCATACACTCTTAAACTGCACAGTGCAGACACTAAGCACCTCGGGAATAAGGCGATTGAACTCATCGAAACAAACCCAGGCTCCGGAGCTTGCAACACCCTTGAAAATGTTGCCAAGTCCCTGGTAGTCCATCTCAGGACTGCAGTTAATGACGTAAATGAGTTTAGCGAGAGCATTGGCAAGATCTTTGGTTGATTCTGTTTTTCCTGTACCGGCAGGTCCAGCGGGAGCGCAACCCATGTTGAGGTTAAGAGCCTGCGTGGCTGTCACATAGACACGATCAGTGAGGGGTGTGATGACCAAACGCCCTCCATTGCCCAAATATTCATAGTCGTAGGGCAAGATAGCGTCGCAAATAGCGACCTCGGCCCTCTCGCCGCCGCTACCACGAAGAGTAGGGTCGCGATTTTGGTACTTGGCATGGGAAGGAGTCTTGCGGAACTTATGCTTGAGCTGACTTTGCCACATGAAATGATCCATCTTGGCAACCTTCTTGCGGATCATGTTCTGTACGATGTCACGGCCGTGCGCATCCATGGTAATACACACCATTACGCGGGTACGGTCGTTCTTGCTGAGGTTGCTCTGGGTGAGGCGGATGAGGTCGCCAAGTTGCTCGACCTGCTTTTCGCTGTAGGTACTCATAGCGCTAAGGTCGCCGTCCCTCTCGATAGAGGCGAAGACATCCTCGACCTCCTTGACATAGTTGACGGCAAGGACCAATAGAGTGGTCTGGGCAGGATCCAATGGCTTGGCTGTTTTAGGGTCCTTGGCCAGCACCCAGTCGGGGCGATCAAGCTGCTGGTAGCGGTCCAAACTACGCAACACAGTCTTGAAAATACTGCTCTTCTGGGCATCAAGTACAGTCTGCATATAGATCTCAACCTTACCTTCGAGAGGTACGGGAGGCTCAAAGTCGCAGGACTCGGCTCCCACCCCGGCGATCCACCTTGTGGCAATGGGCCTGTTGTTGGCGGTCATCTCCTCAGCCAGGTCAAAAGTCTTTGTAGAAAGGTAGATCTTACTAACATGAGTGAGAATTTTCTCTGGCTGGCTGCCGTTAGAGAGGACGTCCAGCAGATCTGCTTCGGACACAAAGTAATAGCGGGGGAACTGCCTACGGCGACCATCCAGGAAGTCCGCAAGGCTCTTTTTGCACATCTCAAGCTGCTCCTGGAGGCCCTCGAGCTTTTTGTAAAGGCCATCCTCATTGAATGCGTCCTTGATGTTGCGGATCTTGTATGCTTTCTTCAAGGTGTCCTTGACAGACATGTCGATTGTGGCAAATCGGGCGGCATCTTCAGGAAGCTCACGCTTCACCTCATCGGAACCAATGAAAAGGGGCTCGAGGTATGACCAAGTGCGCTGAATTTCAGAGATGAGAAGGAAGACTTCGTTGACATTGAAAAGAGCCCTGTGCCAGGCCGTGACCTCAGTCTCGAATTGGGCAAGGAATCGACTAGCCATCATGCCCTGAACTGTGAGCTGATCACCTTCAAGAGCCTCAAAGTCCTCCTCGCCAATGCCGAGGAGAGGAACGTCTGTGTCCTTGTAAGGCTGCATGTTGAACTCGATGCCGCTCCACCTAGCCTCAAGAACTTCAAGAGTCTTCTCCATCTTCTCCTCTTTGACAGCTTGGTCACAAATCTCTTCCACTTCATTGGTGAATTCGTGGAGATTTAGGTCGAGGATACCTGCAAGAAGAAGTTGGTCGTCTTCGTAGGGGGGAGTAAACGTTTTTCCAGTAGCCTTCATGAGGAGCTTCCAATGTCGCTCACGCATCGATTTACTTCCGAGCATGCTGATAAGAGGAATAGTGGAGAGGAAATTCTTGCACATTGCGTCAACGCTCTTGAAAGCATCGCACCACCTCACACACTTGTGAAGGGCCTTGACTTTCTTCATCTGGCCCTTAGCGCCATCTTCGAGAGCCTCGGCGTCAACGGCGGACCAAAGCTGTCCTTTAGATGAAATAATGTAATCCACTAAGCCCTCAGCGACAGCCCATAACTCGGTCATCTTGTCAATGTCCTGTAGCATCTCAGCAATGATGCTCTCCGGGCCTTTCATCATGGACTCGAGTCCAAAGATGGACGCCTGGTTTGCGTTCTCGTTCTTAACAGTGGTCTCGTTCTTGAGCACCTTAGCAGAGTCCTTCAGTAACTTGTTGGCAGCCTCGTGGCCGAGGTCCTTGTCGCCATCCTGGTACTTCCAGAAGAGGGACTGCTTGAAGGTGTCCTTCTTCTTTTCAAGGACCTTCTCGTACTGTTCAATCATCCTTTCAGTGCGGTCTGTCCAGACACGTTTCATGGGGATGATCTGTGTTGCGGTGATAGGAGCCTGTTTCTTTGCATCGGCCCACAGCTCAGAAGCATTCGACAGATTGGTGATGAGTTTATCCACAGCACCTCCCTTCTTCTTGAGGTAACTGAGGGCAGCCATGTTCGTATCAATGCTGATCTCATTCTCGTCTGTCTTTTCGGCCACAACTCGCAGGTGGTCGAGAATTTGAGTGACACTTTTGACTTCCTCCTTGTTGGCTTGCTTTTTTAAAGCCTTGAGGCTGCTGTTGGAGAAATCCTTGAGCTTCTTGGTGGCAGTGGTGATGGATGACATGAGAATGGGCCCGTCAAAGACATTAACAGATTCGTCCACATCGTCAACAGCTGTGGTGATGAAAGGAGAACCGCGAATTGCCCCCGCAACGCCCATGAAAGTCCCCATGAATTCAATGCTGACCTCGTATCGGCCAGCCTTGGGAAGAGTGTACTCGACGGTATAGGTTCCGTCACCATTGTCGCATACAAAGGCATCGACCCGCTCTTCGTTTTCGTCGGCATCGGGTCCTTCGTCCTCAACCTCTTCGAGAGGCTTTACAACATCAAGTTCCACGATGGTGACGCAGAACTCGTCCATCCCGCAGACACGATCAGCACCAGTCTTGTCCTTGGCCTGGATGACAAAACTGGTGGGTACAGCAGCGGCGTTTCCTTCCAAAAGGCCAGGTCCAAAAGCAAGTGACTGAAAGCAGTCTGTGACACTGAAGTAGCTAAAATTCACTGAAGCATTGGTGAGAGTTTTCTGCCCAAGCTTTACACGGGCCTCGACCTCCACGGGCCCAAACTTCTCAAAGTTAGGGGTCTCAAATTCAAGCTCATTGTCATTCAAGACCTGTCCTGACACCTCAAGGAAGCCCTTCAGACAAGCAAAGCGGACAACAGCTCCGCCGTTGACAGCAGAGAAACCTTCTCCCTTAATTGTGAACTTAGAGTTTCCTGTGACGGGTCCAATGGCGGAGGACCACTCAAATGACTCTATCTCGTTAACATTGTAGGGCGGGCCAACAACGTCGTCAACTTTACAGGTTTGTAGATCGCCGTACCAACGGTTCGCCCATCCGCCAAAAATGACGAGCTTGCCACTGTCCTCAAAGTAGACAGCCTCCGTGTCAGCGCGAGGAGAAGGAAGTGTTCCCACAGTGTCGGGATGCGTCCAAGAAGGATCTTCAGGGAGACACTCCAACACTTGCACGTCATTAAGGTAGGTTCCTTGAGGCTTACCATCCTCTAGGTCTCCTGAATTTCCACCAAAGACAAAGATCTTGTAGTAGGGAACGGCAAAAATGCTTACGGCCGAAAAATTCCATCGGGGAGGACCCCAAGATTCCGGTCCGCACGCAGAAGCAGGTTGTGACCAAACGCATGTCGCAGTGTCGAGGATAAACATATCATCAAACTGCATCATTGCATTCCAGCCACCCATAACGTAGAGTTTGTCCTGGACACTCACGGCCCTGTGTCCACTCCTCTCCTCGGGCTTCTCGCCGGTAGTCTCAACGACGCCCCACTCCCAGGTTTTGGTGCACAAGGCGTGTAAGTCATTGAAATCTTTCCTGGTGAAGCCACTTCCACCATAGCCACCGAAGACAAAAAGTTTGTCATTAATGACGTTCGCAGAGTGAGATCCCCTAGGAACAGGGCAGTTCCTCCATTCGGTCTTGAAAGACACTACACCTCCGTTCTCGTTGGTTTTGCCGCTGTTAGGCTGAGAAAAGGCTTCTTTCTCCGTGTCAAAGAGCCAGACATCATTGAGGCGGGGCTGCACCTTTGCACCAAAGCCGCCGAAGATGAGAAGGGTCTTGCCATCAGGAAGGAGGCTGCATGAGTGGTTCCAACGGGGAGTGGGCTTGGAAGGAGATTCACTCTCTATTGCTCCCCAATAAAACTCGTTAGGATCGCCCATGTCCAACTTGTAAACACTATTAGAGGGGGCCGGGTTACGACCCGATACACATCCTCCAAATAGATACACAAAGGGCTGTGTCCGGATGGTGGTTAATGAGTGGCCGGATCTCTTTTGAGGAACATCTCCAATGCAGGATGGGCTATCCCAGATCATTTCAGCAGGGCGTTGCTGCGTTACGGCGTGGGGAAGGGGTTGTGAGGGGAGGGGAGGGTTGGAGTGGGTCAGTTTTGAAAGGCGACATAGAGTTATGGGGGGAAGCATTTAAGCCGTGAATCTCGATTTGGAGTCGGGCTGGCAGCGATATTTGGCATTTTGGCAAGCATTGAGAACCATTTAAGGCGATTGTTATCGTTGGGGGCACATAAACTCAACCCAAAAATGGCAAGTTAGCAGCCCAACTTCAGCTGATTGTGGCAAAGAGAGGATTGAAGACACTCACCATGATTAAATTGACAGCAGTAGCCTACGAAGTTCCAGTTCGAAGATTCTCTGCTTTATATTTCTATTTGGAAGTCGATCTGAGGCTTCCCTTGTGATTTTAGGGGTGCTAGTTTTTCCCTTTTGAGGGGGGTGTTGAGAAAGTTGAGCCGTTGAATGATTAGGAACCAATCACGTTATTTGCGAAAGTTTAGCCCTCCACCGTCCCTGTTAATACCTGCTAAGACTTCTGCCGGCCCCAAATGGAGCTCCTTCTCTCTTGGCTCAATGAAACAGTCTGCTTGTCCAAGAAGGTAACAGATTGGGACCAATTCAGGAATGGTTATTTACTGGGAGAGATTCTCTGGAAGCACAATCAGCTGGCTGATTTTGCGAGGTTTACGAAGAAGCACGTAAGTTTTTTTTTCCTTGGTTGGTAGATGGACATTGACAATAACAGTTTTTATCTGCGGTGTTTGAGATGAGATGCCACTGCTACTCGAGATGCAACTTTAAGTGCAAGGGCCTTCGTTACAGCCTGGTGCACAATAACTAACGCGTTCTCTTCTCACGCAGTCTGCCGATGCCAAAGTGCAAAACTTTTGTCTCCTCGAACCCCCCCTCAGAAACCTCAACATCAAATTTGACTCCAAGACGGCCTACTCTATCATGCAGGGTGACCCTTCAACCATCTCCAAGATGGTTTACCAACTAAAGATGACGATGGAAAGGGTCGAGAAGTTTTCCGCTCCCGTCTCAATCCGCACCAGCAACGAGACGGGGAAGAAGATGCTGCCGTGTGTACCTGCTAGGCCGAGTCACAGAGACTTCAATGAGAAGGCGAGCAAAATGTTTGATAAGAGCATTAGACAAATGATTGAGAATCAGAACGACACGCTGATGGAATCTAAACTTGGGAAGTATAAAATGGAAGAGGAGAAGCAGATGAGGGACATGGAGAAGTTCAAGGTGAGTAATTGATAATGCTCGTAGGTGATGAGATTTTGTCTTGTCTAAAATATGACAATCTAACTCTGCAACAATATAAATGCACCATCCGCGCCACTTTTACATTGCAATTGACCACAGCACGACACGAATGCGGCCGCGCTGCAACATATCCAAGACATTCGCACCCAGCGAATGACAATGAAGAAAGAGCAAAAAACCCTTATAGAAATCATTGGAGAGGAGAGCCACAATACCTGGCAGCAAAACCAGGACAAGGCGAGGGAACGGAAAGCTGTGAAGAAACGCGTCAAAGCGAAGATGGAAAAGACAAGAGAGGGTGTTCTTGCTGGAATGAGGCAGGAAGACCAGAGCATCGTCAAAGAGGAGATCGAGGAGTTTGAGAAACGCCTCAAGAAGATGGACGAGGAGCCCGTGGTAGTTGGTAGTATGAGGACTGATAAAGCTGGTGGAGGAGCAGGAGTTTCATCAATGGCAACTGACAAGAGGGGGATGGAGAGGGACGTTCGAAAGCAGATGCGGGCCATCGGCAACAAGAAAAAGGAGGCAGCCAACAAATCACTTACCCGGGAGAAGCGGAGGAGGAGGTTCATCAAGGAGAGAGAAGAGGCCCAAATGGAGGGCTACCATAACTTGGGTGTCGACATGGTTCGGCGAGAACTGACGAGAAAATGCGTCGATGAGATGAGGATCAACGAAAAGCTTGAGATCATCGGGAAGCACAAGACTATGCTGAGCGACAACCGCGATTATAGGCAGGAGATGTATAAGACGCGCTCCGCCATTGACAGTGAGGAGGCACTGAGGCGGGATAGCCTTTATTTCGACGCCGCTAAGGTCACATGTGGCGTAGAGACCGAGAGTCAGCAAAAAAAGATGGGCAAAGCCCTCAATGCGCGCCAGAATGCAACAAAGAATCAGAACGAAATCATTGCTAGCGAGACATTGGCAGAAATAGTGAACTTGAGCATGGCCGTTGCTGGATACAGAGAATACTCTCAGCACAAAAATGACCGCTTCGCTGGCGATCCGATTCCAGAAGAGAGCTGGAGCGATCTGAAGATGCTCTTCCTAGGGAGAAAACCGCTTTTGTCATTGGAGAGGCCGACCACCGACGAGCGCATTTGGGGGGAAATCACGTCCCTCCCATTGCTGTCCGAAGAAGGAAATGAAGGCGGTAGCGATGCAATGGCCGAAACCGCCAGCGCGCTTGACTGTTTCGTCAGCGAGAATTACATCAAGATTGGGAATGAATTGAGTATCATGGCAAATGCGCCTGACACTGTTAAGTTTGCCCTCGGCGACAAGATTATCAGCACGTCGCTTGCCGCCGAGCCTTTTGCCGACCCCCCGACCCCTCCCCTGATCCCCCACTTCCCCCTTCGAATTGCGATTGCTGGGCGTACATTTGCTGGGAAGAGTGAGCAGGCAGCTAGGCTCGCTGAACGGTATAACCTCAAGGTAATCGGTGTAGATTCTGAGCTTCAGACCGCAATCGAGGAGTACATGAAGGTACATAGTGGAGTGTCTAATGAGCCTACAGAAGGATCGCTGCAACATGACATAGTTGAGCTCGGGCGCACAGCGCAGAGTGCGTTGTTGCAAGGAGGGGAGGTTTCAGACGAAACCTATGCCTCGCTGACGGTTGTCGCCATCAAAAAGTTGAAAAGGGAAAACGAGGGGATTAAGCTCGAAAATGAACGACGCATTGCGGAGAACAAAGAGCTAAATGGAGAAGATGCTAAAGATGAGGATGTAGAGGTGGATGAAGAATTCATGGGGTGGGTCCTTGACGATTTTCCTCAGACCAAGAACCAAGCCATCATACTGGAGAAGTGTTTGAGCGGCTATGATCACAATGCTCACGTGGACATTCCAGCAGACCGAAAGTGCGACCTGAGCCTGAACTCTCCGCCTGCCCTGCCCTCCACCGATTTGATCGTGTCTGGGCTTGACCTCTTCATATATTTGGAGAACGACTACAGCAGCACACTTAAGAGATCCTTAGGACGGCGCGTGGACCCCCAGACCGAGCAGCGGTATCACCTGGAAACGAACAGGCCACCCTATGACTTGATTTGCAAAAAGCGATTGGTTGAACCCCACGACCAGAAGAACCCCACAGCTAACTTGTCATACCAGGTTCTTGCCCACACACACAGCTGTGTGGAGATGAAGGAGTTTGTGGACAAAATGTTTGGAACGCTCAGGATTGTAAACACTACAAACGCCACTCCAGATGGTGCCTTTGCGTTGGTCAACGGCCACGTGAATGAACAGCTGATGATAACTGCGGAGAAGCAAAAGGAGAGGGTGATGGCGAGAAGAAAAAAAGAGGAGGAAGAAGCGGCGAGGCAGGAGGAGGTTGTGCGAAAGGAAGAGGAGGACAAAAAGAGGCTCGAAGAAGAGGAAGCCGCAAAGTTCGACGAAAACGGGGAAGAACTCTTCTGTCCAGCAGTTGTCGACGATTGGGTGGCGCCAACTTTGGAAGAGGCCTCCTTGAGCAGTGATCTGGCAAAACTGTTAATGAGAAGGTGGGACGAGAGTGTGGTGCACTACAAGAGCGTGGTTGGCAAGGTGATCCGTTCCTTACGAGAGGAGAGGATTGTTGCTACTACCAGGCTTCATGACGTTCGCCGAATTTTTCGGGAGCTTCTCTTTGAGAGCCCTGACGACATGCAAAAGTGCGTTGATGATTTTGTAGGCAAGTTCAACGAAGTTGAGACGGACATGCGGTTTGACGATAATCTCAAGTGTGAGCTGCATTTGAGGTGCTCCGAGCTTGGCGCAGTGCTCTGGGATAAGATTGAGAAGAGGAAGGATGATCTGTGTGCCTACAGCCGTGAACTCAGGAACGACGGCTGGAGGGATGTGAGAAGCGAAAGCATCAAGAACAACTATGCATTGTTGATTCAGAGCGAAGTTGACAGATTTTCGTCTGGTGTGGAACTGTTGAGCGACATTTGTAAGAGCAACTTAACTGCGGGCAGCTTCGGAGGTGAGGGGAAACTTGACAAAGTTTTGGGATTCGGCGAGGAGGAGGAAGTAAGGGAAGGAGTGGGAGGCGGAAAGGGGGGGGGGAAGAAGGACAAGAAAAAAGGGAAAGGAACGGAAGAAGACGAAGGGGATGAATGGGCAAGAGGTGTGAGAAGTAAGCTGCCTCCGTTCTTTTGCGAATTCAAAGCAGCAGCGGCTGCTGCAGATGAAGAGGTAGCTGAGGCCACCATCGAGAAGGGGAAGGGGAAGAAGGGAAAGAAGGCGGAAGATGACGAAGCTGAAGTCGATAAAGATCGTCTCGAAATTGTTTTTGATTCTGCTATCAAATATAGCAAGGGATGGAGCAGTGACGTTTTCAAGATGACTGGTGGGGAAGGAGGGGAGGGAGCTGTGTGGGAGAAAGACGAGTTTGACGAAGCTAGCAAAATCTACGGTGAGGCAATTGGAGATGAAGCTAAAGCCAGGGACGTTGCGTTGGTGAAGGAGTACTACGCGGTGGTCAACTACGAAGAAACCTTACTTCGGGCCAGAATTGAGGCGCTCTTTACCAAGGCCAATGAGGTCTGTCGGGAGGTTAGCTCTCTGGTGGAAAAGTGCTTTGATCAAGTGGACGCCGACGTTGACGAAAGAATAAAGGGTCAACAGAGCGTAATAGAATGCTTTTTGCAGGCCGTCGAGACGACAATCGAGAACGAGGAGAGTATTGAATACGATTTGAATGTCGACAGCTTTAAGTTTGTCATAAATTATCAGAAGAGGCTTGTTGAAAGGGCACCCGACAAAATCGAGCCCTCCGTGGAGACGTACGACAGCGTGAAATTCAACCAGCGGCAGTATGCGTGTGTTCAAAGCAGGTTGAGCAGTCTTGCCGGACTTAGAGAAGCAATCAGCAGAACTGATTTTGTTGACTGCATGATGAAACTGGGGAATGTTGATTGTGCGTTGCCTGAACAGTGGAGCTGCAAAACCCATGATGACTACTACGGAATGTTCGAAGGGCAAGTCGAGCTGAGTTTGCAAGAAGCGCTTGCAAAGTTCGAAAATCTATGATAATTTGGGGGAGAAGGAAGGCGTCAGCAGGTTCTTTGGTGTTGTGATGATGAGTGGTGTGATAATGGGAGTTGGAATGCGGGAGATGGGTGGTCGTGTGTAGGTTTGTTGAAATATAGTGTGTTAAGTGTTTGAGCGCAAATTTAAAAACGGATACATTGTGGTCGCGCATGGTATGTTGCCTTGTGTTTTTTCCGTTAATATATTTTGGGGTATTTTGGGTAGGGTTTGTTAAAGTTGTTGATTGAGTTTGACCCTGTGACACTGTTCACTTACTTTTTGTTGATTAAAAATTAATTGACGAGATCTTTTTAAGACCAATTTCTTTTGTTTTCCCACCTCAAAAGATAGCAAATTATATACTCTGACAAGATATGGGTCCACCACTCGCTGCTGCGATACAGCAGCTCTACACAAACACCATCAAAGACAGCTGTATCAACTCATTCACCTCTCCATGTCCTGCAATCCAAGCTCAGGAATCCCTCAGTTCGCTCCTGGCGGCGCGTAGCTTCGCTCACGTGGATAGCCATAGGGCATGGGATGAAATCCACTCGTTATTTGCGGGACAGGGTGAAAATGGTTTCTTGCCTTTGATCCGCTTTGTTGATGGTAGCGGTGGGTATGAGTGGCTTCCCAACACTATATATCCTGGAGCGAATAGCGGATACTACGGCGGGGTCAATGCGGCTCAGTATGCTCCTAAATACTGTGGATATAACTCTACGATGAACCTCGCTGCTATGCCATTTCATGCAAGCATGATCTTGGAATTGTTCTTTTTAAGTGAGGAAACCAAGGAAGATGTAGACAATTTGGAGCTTTATTTCAAAAAGCTGATGGATTGGCACAAATGGCTACACCAATATCGCACATATGGAAATATAGTACACCCTTTTGAGTCTTCCCTGCCCCTCGCATCTCCTGTTTGGTCGCAGTCTGATATTTTGAAAGCCACTTTGGATGAAGTGGCAAGGAGAGACTGGGCACCACAAAAAGCGGTGCCTGAGAGCGTTCGATTTTTGGCAGATTTTCCAGGTGATCAGATATTCAACGCCGAGCTATTTTTACTGGAAAACATGAACAACACCACGGATCTGTTCAACATGCAAGACATCGGATTTCTCTCGGCACTTGCAGCATCTGACATAGCCTTGGCAGAAATCAACCATATCTTGAAGGACAAAAACCGCCCTTACTTGTCGGGAAGTGATGCGCAAATGATTATTGATTGGAAAGCTGAGAGTCGGAGGGGTATTGACGCGTTGTGGAACGCCGATGAAATGGTTTACGGAAGCAAGTTTACTCCACCAGTTGAGAAAAAAAACAGTGTTGGTGTTTATGGTGTGGGCAGTCCCCTGAGCGCGACAACTTTCGTCAATAAGCCCACAAGCGACGCATTTTTTGTGCTTTTCGCTACCTACTCTGGCATCAGCAATACTTTCTTGCCCACATCACATACTGATGAGATGGTTTTCAGCTTGCTGGGAGGCGCCGGCACAGCCTATGGGTTCGACTGTGGTGCGTTCGGGGTGCGATCTTCAGGATGTGCCTTGTCGGACGAAAAAGTCGCAATCTATCCTAGCACAAATTTTTTTCTGAGCCGAGGACTCAAAGACAACAAAGCTGAGGAGCTCAGTCACTGGATCGCGAACAACACCATTAGCCTTGTGTGCAACACCTCTCTCACTGAAACCAATGGGGGGGTAGGGCCGGGTGATATGTGCATGAATAACTTTGCCCGAGCATTCAATGTTGGTGGAGGCGTTTGGGGAGGGGGAGGGAGGGGGGCAGCTGTGGACGTCTGCGGTATGAATAGCAGTGTGGGAGCCAGCACGTTTGTCAACCTTTTAATGGGTGACGGAGAATTTACATTCACCAGCGCGCCTCCGATCGCAAACGGCTGGGTTTTTATTATAATCGGTTGCGAGCTCTTTGTTGCGCTCACCATTGGGGTAACTTGCCTTGTATTTTCCGTTAACTTGGTAAAGAAATTAAGGAAAAACGAGGACTTCGACAACTTCAACTTCCTCAGAGTTGCCAGCAGCGACAGAGAGAATGAAATGAATAGCAGTGCAGGTTTTTACCTGGGAAGTGGTGAGAAAAGGGGGTTGGGAGACGAAAGGAAGCATCTCTTGAGCGCAGAAGAGGAGGAAGAAGGGATGGAGAACCCAGGAGGGGAGGAAGAATTGCATGGGGCTTGGAACCTCTTTATGAGCTATGCAAGCTACCTCAACCCCTATGCTGACTGAGGTGGTTGGTAGTCTGTCCGTTCTCGTAGAAATTAGTTGAATGAAATGTAAATAAAGAAATGATTGTTATTGTACAAGGCAAAAGAAACAGGTTTTTTCACTACATATCCTCCTCGTCCAACGCATCCGGCTCGTACTTCGCAAGCCTCTCTCTCACGTCCATCAAGTCAGTATTCTTTTGCTGCATAAGCTTCTTTAATTGCTTAAACTGCTTGCTGTCAGCGAGACGTTTGTCCATCTCATTGTTCAGGTATTTTATCCGTCTCTTTGCCGCCTTCAATTTTCTGACCACCTCATCCTTGGAGCAATCGGCGAGCTCCTCCTCCAACTCCTCCTCCTCTGCAGCTTCGTCAGCAGCGTGGTCGTTATCGTCTCCATCTTTGCTCTCCTGCTCCTTACCCTCATCTTTCGGCGCTTCTGCAGGCCCGTCCTTATTTTTCAGGTCTGCAAAGACAGCCAGCTCCTTTACCTTCCGCTTCAGCTGCTTGATCTACCGGGGTGAAGAAGGGTGGTTGGATTTAAAGGAGGTTTAGGTGTGTGAGTTTTTTGATAACAAGGTTGAATCGAGCTTCGGTATGGTTTTCAATGACAAAGAAATGTCATGCTCGAGCCCAAGCTCAAACACTAACTCACCTCCTTCTTCTGTGCTTTTCTATCGCTCTCCGAACCCTTGAGCTTCCCCTTAGTAAGCTCAAGATCGCTCTCGCACTGCATGAGATCTTTTTTAGTCTGCGCGAGGGTATCCTTAAGACGGGCTCCTTTTCCCGCCGCCCTCTGCTTCTTCTCCAAAGTCATCTTTTCAACCTCCTCCAAGAGCCGCTGGTCCTCTATTACTGAGGTGTCCATCTCAAGCTGGACCCCCTCGTCTTCGGCCTGCGTAAAGAGTTGCGCGAAAAGGAGCACCGTCATGTTGATCATACTTCCAACTTCCACCCTCGTTGTGTCCTTGACTACATTGGAAATTGAGTCAAACAGCGAGTGGACCTCATCGAGAGAGTACATGTCCTCTGTGACAGAGTCATTTTTGGTGTCATCAAAATCGCATTGGATCTGCTCCAAAGCGAGCTCTCTCTTCGAGCGAAAGAATTTTTGGAAGTTATAAACTTGGCTGAAGGCCTCATCTGTCAAAGAATCCATTGTTTTTAGGCGCTGGTTGAGAAATGTCGTGTCAGGGTTAGCAGAATTTCATTCAAAAGAGAGAAGTTCCGTTCACGGCGCGGTCCTTCTTTCGTGACTGATGAGATTATGGACTTGGGGGGGTCTTTTTGATTGTGATAAATATGGGTTAGGGTTTGTTCAGATTGCGAATCCGGTGACTTGTGACTTCCCTTTCTAAGAGTGAAGAGAAGCCCGAAAAAAAAATTTCAACAAACCCATTAATCCCGTATCAAAAATCAACTCACCCGAACTAATAAAGCCTCGCATACATCTTCCGTCCTCCCAATCTATGCTACTTGCACATGTATATCTGTGTGTTCTCTCTCAAATGCTAGAAGTCTAAACAATTGCTGTCAAACCTTGTGCCTTCTTTATTCCCCCACCCCCCCCATTTGGGCACGAAAATAATAATCTGCCTTGTGATGTCGTCAGGAATGGATCAGAACTCCCCGAAGCCTTCCAGTTTTTCGCCAGAAAATTACTCTTGTGATGCATCCAACCAACACCAGCAAGAGCACGTACAGCGCGGGCAACATCAACAACAACAACAACAACAACAACAACAACAACAACAACAACCCTCCAGTTCTCTCAACAGTAGCGCCAATGTTTCCCATTACAGTCGGCGCGGCACTGTTGGAATTGGTGTAAACGGAGAGGCAATAGAAGACACTGTCTGTACAAATGACGGCGACATTGAGGAAGGAAATGACAAGCCCAGCTCTCAAATGATTTTGGACAATTTCAATTCAGATGTTGGAGATTGCAAGGCCTCTGAAAGCGGTAATTGTTCTGATGACGGGGGGTGTCACTCCATATCTTCTGCAAAGTCATGCTCCTCCAGGGACTCATGTGATGAAAAACTACAGAAGGGAAGAGACGCAGTTAACTACATTCAGGGTATGCTAAAAGGTTATACAGGAGGTAGGCGAAGGTCAATTGACTGGAGTGCCATGCCAAAGGAGGAGGGGGAGGAGGAAAGGGATAGTAAGGAGGATATGAAGAAGGAGGCGAACCTCTGGTGGGAGGTCGGAGACGATGGCAATGGTGAAGGTCCCTATGAGTTCCACTGCCCTGGCATGATGGCATATTTCAAGCTGCATAATGTTCGCTCGTCGTACTGGGAGACAGCTGTGAAAATGGCTTGCAAGCACTCGCTGGCATCGGTGGCCTTGTGGTCCCAAATTCAGTGCTTGTCATTCTTGGGACTCCTGAATTTCCCCCCCCTCGACGTAGACATTTACAGATCGTCCTTTCGTCGCAATTATGTGAAGGGCAGCGATCTACTCTGCGTCACCGAGGGAGAGGAGGGGGGGTTGCAGCCAGAGAAGTGGTGGGGCCTGGGGAAGGAAGAGAGTCGTGTTGTCTATGCAGTAGTCATGTGCTGGAAGGGGTGGGGGGACTTTGAGATTCGCGGAAAGCCAGAGAAACTGTTGGAGAGGGAGAGGCGAGAGGGTCCGGTTACTGACTTCGCTGGGTGCCTGAGGAGCGACATTCGGGCAAAGAAAGAAGGATTCTTGGCCCACTACGGACAGCTTGTCGTTTTGGGGTATAAAGAGTACCTCGCGCATTCTAATCCCGTTTGCCTAAGGCCCAAAGGAAACAGGAACGAAAAGTTTCTTCTCGGGAGGAGAGATGGCGGGGGTAATGGAATTAGGAGGAAGCAAGTAGTCATCGGACAAGGTAACAGAAGAGTGAGGGGAGAGGACATCACGCACAGTGTAACCATGAGAGTGAAGAGCAGCATGTTCAGGAGGGCAAGGGAAGAGAGTAAAAAGGCGCCGGATTCCAAAAGTACGGCGGGAGATGATGAAAATGACTTCACTATCGTGACAGAGTATGTGACCGACCCTGAGTGGGACATGTTCCAGATTGGACGTCTGAAGGTCTTTCAGAACGATTTTGTTGTCAGGGGACCCCTAACCGAGAACTCACTGGGACAATACTGCGGACCCATTAGCCGTTACGCTGCTAGGATAATGTGCAACCGAATCACTGGTGAGGTGAACCTCTTTGCTGCTGGTTTTGACCATAAGTCTGATATATTTCTCAGCGATTCAGCGCCTAAGTATGCCACACCAGAAAAGCCCGAGGAAACGGACGCGGTGACAACCTTCGGGCTTCGAATTTACCTGCCTTCTCAGGAAAGATGGGTGGAGGTATCGGTCAACGGTTTCATGCACGAGATTCGGGAGGATGATGGTGTCTGCGGGGCTAGAATTGGCAACAAGAGAGTGCGCGTCGAGCACGGAAGTATAATTGATCTCTCTGGGGTTCAGCTCGTCTATCAGGACAGCAAGCATATGGATATGTACAATTACCCAAGTCCGGTGCAGTACGCCAAGTTTTTCTCCATGTTCAACGATTTCAAGGCGCAGTGTCCTGTTGAGTTGCGGACTGTCCGCTACAATCCCGCCAAGACCAAGGAGCTCATTGGGAAGATGAGCGGTCGGGGGATTGGGAAGATTGGGGCCGGGGGAATGATCTACGATGTGGAGGAGGACAAAAATGATGAGGCAGACAAAGAGATGGAGATGGTTTTTGACAAGCTTAGGGGAGAAGAGGAAGGCGGTGAGAATGAATTGGACAAAGAGGGGACGGCGGGCGTCTTTGGATGCGGGCACATTGTAACGTACAGTGAACAGATGGTGGAGGGCTGCTTGAGGTGCCCCCTGTGCCGCCACGAGAGCAACCTCAACATTCTCAACATAGCGTACGAGCCAGCCATTGGGGCCATAGATCCCCCCACCCATGTCTTCACCTGCGGTTGTGCAGCCAGCCTTGAGTGCTGCCAGTTTTGGGCCAAACTCATGGTGCCCCACAACCCTCATCCCTGTTTCGTCAACAATCCGATATGTCCCTTTTGCGCCACGAGTTTGCATCCTCCTTACTATACAAAATTGCTCGATTACAAATGATGTAAGATAAGATATTTGCCACAGATGATGTAAGCACGAATGAAACCAACGATTTAGGATGAGATTTGTTCGGATGTGTGTTGTTGTGTAAAATTTTACTTTTTTTTGGAGAGAAAGGGGTCACTTTCTTTTCTTGTCATCTATCGAAGCTTAACTACCTTTTCCCGTGCCCGAAAGGCGTCTGACAGTGGCCGATAAAACTTTCGAAGGAGAAGATCCACCGTGTTGACGTGGTCCACCCCCTGCTGTAAGCAGAATTGCAAAAACTCACCCTTGTCAGCGACCATAGATGCAAATTCGTAGGGACAAAGTTTGGATATGAAGGGAGAAGAGTAAAATTCCTCTAGCCCTGCGAATACTGTCGCAAGCCCCGGTATAGACCCAGAATATTGCCCAAACAGGCACTGATGGAGGAAGCACTGGGTGGTGAGCCGTTGTTTTTTTATCTCCGCTTGCACCGGGATCGTCGATGTTGATGTTTCGTAGGATAAACTCTTTTTCGAATCAAAGGTTGTTGTTTTTTTGCAAGAAGGTCTGTATAGGGGTTCAGAGAACGAGTCAAAAGCTATTTTCGTCCGAATTTTCTTCATTTGGACTTCAGGGGGAGTTGCAGGAGTTTTTTCGAGAAATCATGCAGGCCATTTCCCCCTCCCATTGTAAACGCATCTCAAAACCCATTTTCAGGGCGTGGAGTTCTTTAAGACTCAGCGACCGACTCGCACCTTTAGAAATCGAGTAAAGCATGGCTTTTCTTCCTCCCAACACGCCTTCCCCTTCAATAAAGTGGAACTCGACATCAATATCCCTCCCTCCCTCTTGCGACCCGCAGTGGTTCACCCCCGAAGGTCTCCCCAGGACGACTACTACGAAATCCGGTCGCACTTTTATCGTGCCCTGGGATCCCGGCGTCTGTGACAAGAAGCCTGGCGATATCTTGGCATGGATGAAGACGCGCATGTTGACCAGGCGCCGGGGAGCCGACGGCTACGACGGTCACATCGATCGCGTTCCAGTGAGCCTCCCCGTTCTCCCCTGTGAAGGCGACGGCGACCGCGACCGCGTGTCAACGACCTGGCTTGGTCACGCCACCTGCATCGTGGACATTGGTGGTAAAAGGGTCCTCACTGACCCAGTATTCAGCCGGAGGTGTTCCCCCTCGCAGTGGGTTGGGACGAAGAGGTACACGGCGCCGGGGGCCACGGTGGATGAGCTCATGACGGGGATGGGGGTAGTTATTGATTTGTGCATAATCAGCCACGATCACTTTGATCACCTGGATGAGGGAAGCATACGAGACCTTGCTGCATCGAACGGGGTGATGAACTGGTACGTTCCCATGGGTACTAAGTCGGTGTTAATAGATTACGGTTGTCCGGCGGATAGGGTCCGTGAGATGGAGTGGTGGGAGGAGGCCAGGGACCCGTCAGGCCTCGTCGTCGCCTGCCTCCCCGCGCAGCATTGGTGTTGCAGGAGGCCTTGGGACAAGAACAAGAGGCTGTGGGCGACCTGGGCAGTCCTCAGCGGCGAGGGAAAAGGTAGCGGCCGGACACGGGCGAGCTTCTTCTTCGGCGGCGACACCGCTTACCCACAGAATTTCCCACTATTCAAGCAGATCGGCTCCAAGTATGGACCCTTCACAATGGCAGCCATCCCAATTGGGGCCTATGCCCCCCGCTGGTTCATGTCAGCTCAGCACTGCGACCCCGCCGGTTCCCTTTCGATCCACTCCGACGTTAGGAGCTCCCTCTCTGTTGGGATTCACTGGGGCACATTCCCCCTGGCGGACGAGCTCTTCTACGAGCCTGTGAAGGAGCTGGTGGAGGAAGCGGAAAGAGGGGGGGTGGGCAACTTTTTCGCGCTGAGGATAGGGGAGACCCTGGGTACTGGGGGTAAAGTTGACATGAGGAGGGTGTTTGAGAGGCTCTTCACGGCGGCAGACAAAAAGGGAGGTTAAGCTGCCCGCCCCTGATCCCTAGCCTCAGTAAGGTTAGTTAGAGCACCTTTGAGCTCGGCTTCTGATTCTGAAGAGAATAAGAGTTGGACTCCGTGTATGAAATGTGTCTCATTCGGAGGTACGATGAGTGGTTCGATGTGGTCGCATCGATGGCAGGCTGGTATCCTCCCTGATTATTGCCTGGAGTGTTGCTTTGAGTTGGCGAAGTTTGGTGGTGGTGTCGTTGTTTAAAAAATAAAAAATAAATGGAGGTATTTTAATTTTTTCGACACGAGTGATATTCCCACCCTATCAAAAACCTCAATCCCTCCGAAAAAGGGAAAAAAAAGATCTAATTTTTTTGGCATTTATTTTTCCTCCTACCGATTTGTTTTTCACTCGTCCCACTACCGAATTATCAGATTCCTCCTACCGGCATGAGACGCCATAGAAAAACGTCTTACGGCTCTGGAAGAGTGCCGGTACTTCCCGATACTTTTTTGGCGGGGAAGAAGGATCACTTCCGCCATCAGGGTGTCGTCGCGGAAGACTCGTCCTCAGACTCGGGCGACGAGTCGTCTCTTGTATCTCGGTCATCTTTCGGTCCAGGTCTGCACCGGCTTCGTAAAACCGCCCAGATTGTGACGGCCAGCACTGGAGAATCCCGGCAGCTCTTTGAGCACATCACGTACCTGGTGGACAACGTTCGGACCTCGCGTCCCGACGATCTGCCCAAATCTATCGATGCAATTAGCGGGCATTGCTTGTCGAGTGGTGAAAGGCGGTCGATCAGGGACTGCGGGGCGCTAAGGCTCCTGTTCACCTCGCCCCTTCTCTACGTGGAGGATCCTTCCTTTGACCGGAGGACGGTAGAATCGCTGTGCAAACTCCTGTACCTTCTATCGACCGAGAGACTTGTGAGAGGCTTCATCGAAAGGAGTGCGAAACTTCTTTCATTCTGCAGCTGGGCGTTGGGACGTCTGAATGAAGAGTCAGCAGCTGGCGAGAGAAGTGAAGCTGCCCGTCTTCCCGTCGGCGATTCCGTCAGCGATTCCGTCGGCTCCCCTACCACATCTGCCCCTCCCTCTCCCTTTGTGTCCGTGGCCGTGGTAACGCCTGCCCCTTTGCCTTTGCCGTCCTCAAAGCCTGCGAAATCTTCCGACCCCACTATGAGCGGCAGGAAAAGGAAGAGGGGGGGGAAACGAGGAAGGGGACAGGACCGGGAGAGGGAGAGGGAGCGAGGGCAGAAGAGAAACGATGAAAACGTCGATGAAGTGTCCTCCTGCTCTAATGATATCTCGACTCCCACCGGTTGCTGTTCAGATGTTTCCGCTGTGGTCGTCGGCCGCGGGGTCGGAAGAGGAGGAGTCCGTCAGACCTCGTCCCTCCGTCTGGAATCGACCCTGAGTAATATGAGTACTCTCCCGTCCCCCACCGGGTCAGATCTGGTACTGTTGATGCTGAGGCGGATTGTGGCGGGGGTAGTGGGGATGGACGGCTTGGATGACGGGGAGGTAGGAAGGGGCGGAAACGATGTGGAAGAGGTTTTGAAGGTTGTTGAGACAAGCGGATGCTTGAAGGGGGTGACTAGGTGCCTTATAAATATGATGAAGATGATACGAAGCAACGGAAGTGGAAGTGGAAGTGGAAGTGGAAGTGGAAACGGTGACGGTGACGGTGACGGTAACGGTGACGATAACGGTAACGGGTACGCATCGTCAGATGACACTCGTCGTCTTACGATGCTCCTGAATATAATCGACGGTAGCTGTTGCCTGTGTCCTAATAACCAGAAGGTCCTGTGCGGTTACGATGGCGGTTCCCTAGTCCCATCGCTGGTCGACTTTGTGTCGGAGAGGTGTGCCACCAGCGACGACCTCACCCTCGTCGCGTGCCAGCTGCTTACGTCAATCACCCACGAGAACCCTGTCGCGTCCCTGCATATGATCACAGCAGCGTCCACGACAACGACAACGACATACCTGAAGAAAATTATCATGGCGCTCGGCGAAAAAGAGAAGAGGCGCAAGTCAATCCAGTCGGAGAAGGGGGACGATAACGACGATGCCAAAGGCGGTAGCCAACCCGCCGCGGCTGCGACCGCGACCTCGTCGGTACTGCCGGTATTATTCGACGAGGAGATCTACTTGCTGAACATGTTGACGAATGCGATAGAGGCGGAACCCAAGGCCGTTACGGGGAAGGTTGGGGCGAGGGATATCGAGGTGTTTAAGTCGATATTGGAGGTGAGGGGAATGGGAGAGAGTGGGGGGGTTGGTTCTCTCTTTATGAAGCGAATTTTACTGGCATTGAAGCGACGTCACTCACATGCACTCACTTACACACCACTCTCTCACTCACTCACTCTCTCTCTCTCTCTCTCTCTCTTACACACACACCACTCATTCTCACGCATATTCCCTTCGTTCCTTCCTGGCATTCGTCTAATTCATTGAATTTATTTGGTAAATAATTCAATTTACATTCATTTAGTCCTCCCTCCTCCCAATCCACTCGTTGATCCTGGGCCCTTCCCCCTCGACGTCCCCCACGCTCCACATGGAGGATATGCTCGTACTCTCGGGAACGGTATCGATACTGCTCTCGACTCTTCTGACAGTCGACGACGAGAAAGATAAAAAGCGATTCGAACGGATGGTGCTCTATGGCGGCAACCCCAGCAGCAAAGGCAGCGGTGAAGACGACAAAAATGACGAAAACGACGACAAAACTCTTTGTCGCGATGACGACAACTCGGATAGTCCAAGCGCCGGCGCTGGCGTCGATGTCGGCATTTGCGTGAGCAAGGAGCTCCTATGGAAGACGATGACTTGTTTCTTGAATTTGATGGAGCACAGGGTCGGACTGAGGAGCTTGGGGCTGGCGGAGCCTGTGGTCAGCTTGGTGAGGAAGTTGAGGGGGGGGGCGGAGGGGGGTTGTGGAGCTGACATTGACCACAGAGTGTAATAGCAAGAGAAGGAGAGTAGGAATGCATGAAAAAGGTTTGAATTTGAACACTTTCTTTGGAGAAAAACAGTGTTCATTTCTTTCGTTACTACTCCATCCCCCTCCATCTCCCTACTCCATTCTCCTCCACCCTCCTCATACATTGTCACATCACGCTTCACTCGTGGATGACGCCTGCGTAGAACTCGCCTGGCTACTTGTAGAAGTACCCAACTGCTCCTTCCCTCTCCACCACAAAAATACCGAATTGTCATAAACAAACGCCAGGCTCACAATAAACCCAAACGTACACGCCATATACTCCGTCGACCCGACCTTCCCTGCCCCTTTGCTCTCAAAATACGTGGCGACTCCCACACTCTGCAGGATTCTGGGTATGGCCGCCCCGCCGGAAGCCAGTCCCATCACCACGCCGAGGATGAGCATGCGCCGGATGACGTTGTTGGGGATTCCACCGGCGGCGGAGGAGGATTTGGAACCGCTATCACCCGACAAAACCTTAGCGTTTTGGGCGTGAAGACGACGCCAGACCAAGTACATTAAGAGGGTGGCAGAGAAGCCCTGGAAGTGTGGAACGAACGCGGGAGAGAGGGATGGGTAAGTTGATGGGGTCGATATTGCTTGTTTGTCGACGGTATTCTGATTCAGATCCAAAAGCCACGCGCACAATGACGGTATTCTGATTCAGATCCAAAAGCCACGCGCACAAAGAACACCCTTTAGAAATCGACGGTTCGATTCTGTGCCATCCGTTCGTTTCTGCTTTCCTTCTTATACTCATACCTGATAGCACATGGGAATGTACATGAACAATCTGGGCCACATCGGGTTAACGATGCTACAATATAGAGAGTAAAAGCCCTTCTGGGCAAAGACCTGTGGCAACAAGCAGCAGATAATCGTGTATAAATAGCAGAAGGCAATCTGCTTGGAACTAGTGGCAGTTATCTTTGATGCGGGAACCTCTTTACAGATGATCAAGTAGAGGTTGATGGAGACGAGAACAACTTGGGCATTTACGCTTAGCGGTACCCAGTACATTGAAAACGCCTGCAACGCGCACTGGAAGTCGTCTAAGTTGTTTGTGACAGTCTCGTCCGTCTCAATGTTGTAGACTGAATAGGCCTTCGGAGAGGTGAACGAGGACAGCAGCTGGACAAAGTGCATCCAGACGCAGGTAACGAGCATGTGCCACGTCATATTACTCGGGAACTTCTTCTTCGCAGGGATTCGTGAGTACGGGATTATCAGATAGAAGGAAAAAATGGTGGAAAATATGGTTAGGGTAATCATGAGGGAGTTCTTCGCAATGGGTGTTTCACCGTGCTCAAGTGGAGAGGCGAAGCACGTGCAGTTGACGGTTCGAACGGCCTCTAATGAGCACCTGGTGTCTTCAGGGCAAATATCATCGGCTGAGGACATGGGAGGTTGGATACCGGTTTTTACGAAGCTTTCTCAGAAGAGAATATACATTCAGTTTAACCCTTAACGCTGATCTGAAGCCGAAGTCAAAAAACTTGTCACTTGTTCGGAACTTGTCACTTGTTTTGAGTGAGTTATGCAAATCTCTGGAAAATCAGAAATCAGAGCCCCTCAAAATTCACTTGCTGCTCAAGAATTAATCAATTGGCAAAAAGGGCGTAAGGGAAGCGCGTTTCTCCTCCTTCTTCTTTAAGCGCATGTTCCAGTGACGGCGCATCTTTAAACCTAAATTCGGTCCGCTCAACGAACCCCAAGTTTAAATTTGTTTTTCAAGACGTTCACCCCCGGGAAAGCCTATTAAAGATGAATTTGGGAATCCAACATAGCGCATCCCCCTCCACCACCAAAGCTAATGGCTCGTCCGGACGCTCCCTTCCCCCTGAAGTGGCGGCAATGGCAAGGCAAATGGGTTTGGATATGAAGGAGATGGGTGCCCAGGCAGAGAACATGTGGTCGATGCTGAACGATATGCACGCCTCTGATCCAGACGAGTATGATGCGTTTATCAAGCAGCAGATGGATGAGGCCGAGCAAGAGAGGACGGGCTTATCCAAGGACGGTTGCCCTCCCCGTTCCTTCAAGCCCAAGGCAGCGTTTGTAGTGAAGACTTCCATGAAGAAGGCAGGGGGGATGAGGGTGAAGAACTCCTCCGGAATCGACTGCACGGGGAAACTCTTTGTGAATTTCACGAGCCACGAGGCGATACAGCGTCCCCTAGATACCAACAACAATCCTGTGTCTGATGAGAGGCCCCACTTGGACAACTTGCAGGTCCCCCTGGTCGTTTCGGACCTGAGAAAGTGCAAGGATGGCAAGGGGGAGGATGTCGTCGCTGTTGATGTTGTCTTAAACCCGTACGCGACTTCCAAGTGTGAGGAGAACGATGTCTTCAGGAGGCAAATTGTGGAGCTTGGCTTGAACTGGGTGCAGCAGGAGAGGGGAGTGAGGTTGGAGAGAGGATGGAAGGTCATCAAGAGTGTTTATAAGGGCGGTGAGGGACCGGAAGGGAAAGATGTCATGCCGTTTCCGGTTGATGAGAGCATGATAGAGGACTCAAGCAAGGGTGACGATAACAAGTCCAAGGGGGAGGAAGAGGAAGAGAAGAAGCAAGAGAGGAAGTCCGAGCTCAGCAGGGAGTCGTTGCTCTCGGCAATGAAGGACAACATTTTGGGAGATCGAGGTGGAGAAGGAGATCACGTCGTTCGCAAGGACGAGGGTAGTTCAGGACTCCTCGACAACCTGAACAAGATTGGGGACGACATCTCCATCAGGCCAGGGAGGGCGGGCTTAGGATTCTCAAACAGCAACAGCAACAGCAACAGCAACAGCAACAGCAACAGCAACAGCAACAGGTCGAACGTCGCCAAACCACTCATCCAGGAGATCAATCCCGAGCCGAAGTCGGACTCGTCGTCGTCGAATTCGAATTCTTTAATAACGGAAGTGACTCCAGAAGTGCCTCCAGTACCACCTAAGCCAAAAATATCTGCCACCGAGAAGATGAAAGGTTTCTTGAACAAACCGGAGACCAAAAGTAAAAAATCGCTCTACGGGAAGGAAGGTAGCAGCGGGACGGGTATGAAGGAAGGCACGTATAGCCGATTTATGAGCAAATGCAAGGTCGTAGACACGAGCACAATGACAGAGGACGAGCAGAGGAAGGCGATGGCGAGCCACGCTAACGGCCGACGTCCCCAGGTCGGTTCTCAAGGTCAACCTCCGAACCCCCCCCAAAAAGAAATGTCGGCCCCAAAGGAAACTGCGCAGGACGTTGACAAGAGCTTCAAGAATCTCGGCATGAAGGGCTTCCTTGAGGGCAAGAACAAGCTCTATGGAAACGAAGGAAGTAGCGAGGGGGGGGGCATAGAATCGAAACCGTCCGGTGGTGCTGGAACTTTTGATGCGGAGTTTATGTCACTCATGGAGAGTGCGGACCCTGAATTCGCTAGTCAGTTTGATGACCCCAGGATTCGGCAGACTGATAAAGAGGGTGATGCGCTAAATGAGGTGTTCAAGGGGCTTGCAGACACAATTGGCGGTATGCCGGAAATGGGCATGGGTGGGGGGGGTGCGGGGAAGGAAGAGATCGATGTCAATAAGCTGAAGGTGGCAACGAACAAAAAAATCTCGGAGAAAAAGAAGAATGATATGAAGAAGAGGGAGATGAGGAGCAAGGCTCTGGAGTTGTCTGACGACTCTGAAGCTGCCGCTTCCGTGTCAGCCCCTGCAAGTTGCATTTCTGCTACCGCTACTTCTTCCTGTGCTTTTTCTCTTAGCGCCGCACAGCTGCCCCATGAGCTAAAAAATATTGACGAGCACACTATCTCTGTCACCATGGATCTCTCATCTGCTCCCCCTGGTAAACTTTTGATGGACGACATCGACCTGCAAATATCCAGAAGTTTCCTTCTCATGTCGACAGCCTTTGGAACAGCCAACGTTAACCTACAAAAGAGCTGCGGTAAGGAGGTAGATGAGGACAGTGTCGTCGCAAAGCTATCACAGAAAAAGAGGACATTAAAAATAATTTTGAAAAAGATTTGAAACAAACGGCAAAAAACCAAACTGTCCCAACTACTTTATTGCCACCTTACTACGCTACTTATCAGTAGATGACAGACTCCGAAGTTTTTCAGTATGGTTTTGTAAACGTTAGAACTCTTAACATATGACCGAATGCATCAACTTCAAGTAGTATGGCGTGCATTGATCCAAGAGAGGCTGAAGCTCAGGCTTTATTTCCTGGTCCAACTTTGTGACGGAATGGCTCCACCCCGTGCTCTTATGCGCGTTTCCGTACCAGTAATCAGCCCAGATGCCATCAAAATCCTTTGGACCTGGTTCCCAAGACATCATCTTCTCGGAGAATTCAATCCCCAGCTTCTCAAACATGATTTTCATTGTCTTTTCCGGATCCTGAACCAACCTGTCACTATCTACGACGACAACATCCTCAAACTTGTCCATGATATCCGAGAAGAAGTTAAGGCCAATTTCGTCCATCGTGAACGCGTCCTCCTGCGTGTTGCCACTCTCTGCAAATGGTGGTGATTAGTGGATTGTACTTTTCATCTTAGGGCAAACTGCTAAAACAAGGAGCACTCACCGACAGCCCGTGACCAGCTCATGATAACTTTCAGGGGGTCCCTGACAAGAAGGATGTGCCGGTGCTTTCGCTTATCTTTTAGTTCCTCCGTCGTTACGGGGTCGTTAATTAGGGGGAAATGCTTGCTCATGTGCTTAAAGAACACAAACGGTGTCCCACGGGATCTCTTCAACTCCTGAAGAAGAGGAGCATTATCATCTGTGACACCGTAGGGTTGGGACTTTAAGAGGGCGTCCTTGTAAGGCCGCTTAAGTGAAGGGTTGCGGTGGAGGTGCGTAGCATACAAAGGTTCATCAACACAGGTGAACAAGGGGTGTGGTGAGACAGAGTAGGTAAGAGCTGTCGAGCAGCTGCGGGGACAACTCCAACAGTGGATCTTCACCTCTTCTTCGTCACTCATACCAAGTAAATATAGCTATGGGTCAGTGCCTTTTAAGGTTTTACAGCAAAATATTTATTTAACATGCAAGTTTGGACCGACAACAGTGCAACAACGTGAATGGTGGTAAACATGAAAAACAACAATTTCTCCACTCAAGATTAATTTTTTACATCAAAACTCTTCGTTTCTGACTTATACATTATATTAAGGGCCCCTCGACTCCCAATTAACTCTCAATTCACGCGAGCCTGTCTATAACT